>Ga0224505_10000055_pt1 | contig 85973 bp, 74 predicted proteins | sample SF_Jan12_sed_USG_FD_169102 | JGI IMG/M metagenome (GOLD analysis project Ga0224505, IMG submission 169102) | Sediment microbial communities from San Francisco Bay, California, United States - SF_Jan12_sed_USGS_4_1 | ecosystem: Environmental > Aquatic > Marine > Sediment | place: USA: California...
CAAACTCCTGGACCCGGCGTCGGTGACGCCCGCGGTCGTATTCCTTGCGAGCGAGGATGCGCCGACGCACCAGATCCTGGCGGCCGGGGCCGGCGTCTTCGCGAGAATCGTGATCCAGGAAACGCCCGGCGTTTTTCTGGACGTTGGCAGCCGCGACGCAGACCATGTTGCCGACAGCTGGAGGCAGATCGCGGCGACAGACGGACAGCAGGAACTGCAGGCCGGCAGCGAGCAAACGATGAAGGTTCTGAAAAAGGCGGCGGCGGCGCTGGGCATAAAAATCGGCTGAGCGCCACCGAACCGGGAGAGCGGGAATGAAAGAAGCAGTGATCGTATCGACGGCGCGGACACCCATAGGCAAAGCGTACCGCGGAGCGTTCAACAATACCGAGGCGCCGACGCTGGCATCCCACGCCATACGTGCAGCGGTCGCTCGCGCCGGCGTCGATCCCGGCGAGGTAGAAGATCTGATCATGGGCTGCGCGATGCAGCAGGGTTCGAGCGGACTGAACGTTGCCCGCCAATCGCTGCTGGCTGCGGGTCTTCCTGTAAGCGTCGCCGGCATGACGGTGGACCGGCAGTGTTCGTCAGGCATGATGGCGATCGCCATCGCGGCGAAGCAGGTCCTCGATGACAACATGCCGATAGTCGTCGGTGGCGGCGTCGAGTCGATCAGCCTGGTGCAGAACGAACACTACAACCGGTACCGCGCCACGGATGCAAACGTGCTCAAGGCTGCGCCGGCCATCTACATGAGCATGCTCGAGACTGCGGAGGTCGTCGCGAAACGCTACCGGATCGGCCGCGACTCCCAGGACGAGTTTGCGTTGCAAAGCCAGCAGCGCACCGCCGCCGCACAGGAGGCCGGGCTGTTCGATGCCGAGATCGTGCCGCTGACGGCGAACAGGGCCGTCGTGGACAAGGCGACCGGCGATGTCAGCTTCAGCGAAGTGACGATCGCGCGTGACGAGGGCAACCGCCCGGATACGACCGCCGACGGCTTGAGCAGCCTGAAACCGGTCTTCGACGGTGGCGTGATCACCGCCGGCAATGCCAGCCAGCTGTCCGACGGCGCCTCGGCAGCGGTCGTGATGGATTCGAAGCTGGCCGAAAAACGCGGCATCGAGCCGCTCGGGATATATCGCGGCATCGCGGTTGCGGGCACGGAACCGGACGAGATGGGCATAGGTCCTGTCTACGCCGTGCCGAAGCTGCTCGAGCGCAGCGGCCTCAATATCGACGATATCGGGCTCTGGGAGCTCAACGAGGCTTTTGCCGTGCAGGTCCTGTATTGCCGGGACAAGCTGGGCATTCCGAACGAGCTGCTGAACGTCAACGGCGGGGCGATTTCGATCGGGCATCCGTACGGGATGTCCGGAGCGCGGCTGGTCGGGCATGCGCTGCTTGAGGGCAAGCGCCGTAAGGCCAAGTACGTCGTCTGCACGATGTGCATAGGCGGGGGCATGGGCGCCGCCGGGTTGTTCGAGGTTGTGTAATCGGCGCCTGTTCGGCTATTTTCCGCGTCGGTACCCGTAACAGGGCGGTGCGGAGTTGCTCAAGGCGCGACAGAAACTTGGCAAGTACAGGATCCTGAGCCGTATCTCGACGGGCTCGCTGGCGGAAGTCTACCGCGCCTACGACACGATCCACGACACCCGTGTCGCGCTGAAACTGCCCAAGTTCGACCGTCTGCGCCTTGCTGACGTGCTGCACGAGATTCGTGTCGCGATAAAGCTCGAGCACCAGAACATCCTGTCGGTGCAGAACGCGAGCTACGTCGGCGGCCACCTCGTCATCGCGATGGAACTGGGCGAGGAGTCGCTGGCGGACCGGCTCGAACGCCGTATCTCGACGGCGCGGGCAATGGACCTCGCGGAACAGGCGCTGGCCGCGCTCGCGCACGCCCACGAGCACCGCATCATCCATTGCGACATCAAGCCGGAAAACTACATTCTATTTCCGGGCAACCGGCTCAAGCTGGCCGATTTCGGATTCGCGAAGAAAGTTCTGCGCTCGCTGAAGGCTTCGGGCTCGGGCACGATCGACTACATTGCCCCGGAACAGGCGATGGGCCGACCGAAGTTTCAGTCCGACGTGTTTTCGGCCGGACTGGTCCTGTGGCGAATGTTCTCCGGCAAGCTGCCGGAGTGGCCATACACCTGGCCGCTGGCGGGCCACGACAGCCTCGCCGCCAGGGTACGTCCGGAGTTTGTCGATTTCCTGAGGCGCGCCATCCAGACAGACCCGAAGGATCGCTACCGGGATGCGATCCAGATGTATGCCGAGTTCGAGAAGCTGCATTCGAAGGCGCGGCGCCAGCGCCGCACGAAGTCGAAAAAGCAGAGCCGGGTAGTGACGACGTGGCGCCAGATCCAATGGCGCGAATTCCAGCGCAAGTACAAGGCAGTACTGGACACGCGACACCAGTGCCGTCACTGCGAGGGGCCGGTATCCGAGAGCATGCATTCCTGTCCGTGGTGCGGGTTCGATCATCCGTCGCGCGGCTGCGAGACGACGATGCCCGCTTACTGCCCCCGCTGCGAGCGCGGGGTGAAGAAGGATTGGGCCTATTGCGCCTGGTGTTACGGCCCGGGTTTCGAAATCGAGACCGATCGCCGTTATCCGGACAAGCGTTATACGGCCAAGTGCGGGAACCCGCGTTGCCGCGAGCCGCAAATGCCGTTCATGCGCTACTGCCCCTGGTGCCGCACGAAGGTCAAGAAGCCCTGGAAGCTGCCGGGGAGCACGAAGTCCTGCCGCGCCTGCAAGTGGGGCATTGCGGCCGAATTCTGGAATTTCTGCCCGTGGTGCAGGGAGCCTATCCGTAAGGAGTAAGGCAGCCTGCAAGGCGGCCGTGATCACGAGACCCGATGAGCGATCCGAACTACGACATGACGATGCTGAACGGCCGCACCGAACCGGACCGTATGCGCCTGCTCGTCGGCGGCGGCGAGGCCGTCGCGTATTCGGTGCGCGCCCCGAACAAGACCACCGAAAACGAAGACACGGTCGCGATAATTCCCTACGGGCCGGATGCGGCCGTGCTCGTGGTGGCCGATGGCGTCGGCGGCCTGCCGGGCGGCAAGCGAGCTTCGGAAACTGCCGTCCGGATGCTGGAGGCCTCATTGCAGGAGGCCATGCACGAAACCATGTTGCTGCGCACCGCGATCATGAACGGCATCGAGTCGGCGAACGAAGCGGTCAGGAACATCGGCAACGGGTCGGCGACGACAATGACGGTCGTGACGGTCGAGGGGCGAACCGCCCGCACGTACCAGATGGGAGACTCCGAGGCGATCGTGGTCGGGCAGCGCGGCAGGATACGGTCGCAGACGATGGCCCATTCGCCGACCGGGTTCGCGGTCGAGGCCGGGTTCCTGGACTATCGAGACGCGCTGCACCATGAGGACCGCCACCTGCTTTCGAACTTCCTCGGAACGAACGACATGCGTATCGAGGTAGGCGGCCTTGTCGAACTGCAGCCGATGGACACGATTCTGCTGGCCAGCGACGGGCTGACCGACAACATCCACGCCGACGAGATCGTCGAATTCGTCCGCAAGGGGCCGCTGGACAAGGCCATGGACGACCTCACGCGCTGCGCAGTCCGCCGCATGACCGTGGAGTCGAAGACGCTGCCGAGCAAGCCGGATGACCTGTCCGTCATCCTGTTCCGCAAGCCGCCTCGCCACGGCGCGCGAGCGCGTGGCGGCGAGTAAACCCGGTCGATCTGCCGGGCAGCCCGGAACCCCGGCCACCGCTCACAGTAAATTGAACCTAATCAGGCGCTTGTAATGCCGCGGTTGCTACTGCAGGCGCGCCGTATTAATGTCTGGCGATGACGATTCGGCTGCCCGGGCCCGGCCCGGCTGGGCGCGCGCATGGAACTAACGACGCGATTTTGTTATCAAACGACATGACTTCGCGCCCGCGCCTCTCGTCGCGCGGTGGCGGCAGATCCGGGCAACGGACAGCATTCAGGGCAGGCACGATCATGCAGACTTACAGCCGGTTCAGGTTCTCCATTCGATATCTTTCCCGAACGGCGGTCGCGCTGGCGGTTGCCGGCGCGGTCGGCGGATGTGCGGTCAGCTACAACGGCATCAGCACCGGCGGCAGCTCCGGGGGCATGTCGATACCCGGCGGCGGCGTATCCGTCCCGACCGGTGGAGGGTCCTCCGGGTCCTCAGGTGGTGAGTCCGGTGGCCAGTCGGGCGGCTCCTCCGGCGGCAGCATCCCCGGTATGTCCGGGGGCGGTGGCGCCTCGGGCGGCGCCTCCGGCGGGCAGATGCCCGGCGGCGCATCGGGCGGTTCATCGGGCGGCATGGAAGGCGGCGCTTCGGGTGGCGGCATGGAAGGCGGTGCCTCGGGCGGTGCAAGCGGCGGTGCGTCGGGCGGTGCGAGCGGCGGCGCGTCAGGCGGTGCGAGCGGCGGCGCCTCGGGCGGTGCCAGCGGCGGCATGGAGGGCGGCGGTGGCGGCGGCGGTGCCGAACCGGCGATCCGAGGGCTCGGCGGGCAGATGCCGGGCGGCCCGGGCGGCGCCGGCGGCATGCCGGGCGACATGGAAGGTGCAGCCGGCGGGCCGGGCGGCGCGCCGGGCGGTAGCGGTGACCCCAATTGCGGCAGCCAGATGCCCGGCGGCGTCGGCGGAATGGAGCAGCCCGCGGATTGCAACGGCGCCGGCGGCGTCGGCGAGTACCCGGGCGAGACGGCGGCCGAACGCAAGGCGCGCCTCGAGGGCGAACTCGAGGAATCCGTAGGCGGCTTCGACGGCGTGCTCGCGGACGAACAGCGCGAGATCTCGTCTGTGGGCCGGGACACGGAAGGCTTCGGCAACGGGCCGGCCGGCGGGGGCGGTCCCCGTGTCGGACTCGGCCGGCAGGCGTCGGGCGATGGCGTCCAGGGGACCGGGCAGGGCGGCACGGCGGCTAATGCGGCCGGCGGCGGTTCGGAGAGCAAGCCGTCGCTCGGCGAGCTGAGCGAAGAGGATATCGAGTCGCGGACACCGTCCGACATTCCGGATCTCGTCAGCGAGGACATCGTGGCGCGCCAGCTCCGGGAAGCCGCGCTTGCGGAAGACGACCCGGTGTTGCGTGAGCGCCTCTGGGAGGAGTACCGCAAGTACAATAAGCTCTGAGTTTGCAGGAACCGCTGGTGAGAGATATCGACTTTCGAACGAATCAAGCCCGTGGCCTCGCCTTGCTCGCGGCCCTGGCCTGCTCGGCCTGCACGGTGCAGGAAGTGGTTACGGCCGAGAAGACGCAACTCGAGGTTGCCTCGCTCAACGTCGCAGAGCACCTGCTGCTCGACGTCGGCATCGTCAATTTCGACCCGGGCATGCCGAAAAACAACGATCCGGACAAGAGCGGCGTTTACGAGGAGATTCGCGAGGCCGAATCCCGCTACCTGCCGTATCACCTGAAGACTACCCTGCAAAGCACCGGTTACTGGGGCGCGGTCCGCGTCGTTCCGTCCAACGAGGTTTACAGCGACGTACTGGTCAGCGGCGAAATCGAGCAGTCGGACGGTGAGTACGTGACCCTGACGCTGAAGGCAGAGGACGCGACAGGGCGCGAGTGGTTCGAGAAGACCTACGCGGCCCAGACGGGCGCCCGCTCCTACGCGGAAACCCGTGACCGCACCGAGGATCCCTATCAGAAGGTCTTCAATGATTTTGCGAACGACCTGCGGGCCCACGCGGCCGCCATGGATCCGCGGGACCTGGCCCGCGTCCGCGAGACATCCGAGCTGCAGTTCTTTGCGGACATGGCGCCGCTGGCTTTCGGTGAGCATCTGTCGGTCGACGATGACGGCATGGTCGAACTGGTCCGCTTGCCGGCGGAGAACGACCCGATGGTCATGCAGCTTCGCCAGATCAGGGAACGCGACCGGCTTGTCGTCGACATGCTGAACGAACACTACGCGAACTTTTATTATGGAATTGCGCTGCCGTACGAAGGCTGGCGCAAGAAGGCACGCGAAAACTCGATCGCAATACGACAGACAAAGCGCGCGGCAACGATGCGCGCGTTGCTCGGCGTCGCCGTCGTAGCCGGTTCGATGAGCATCGATACGCGCAGCAACAACCGCTATCGAGGTAACGCAAAGCGGGCTGCCCAGGTCGTCGGCATCGATCGCGGCATCAGGACGATCATCGATGCGTGGCAGCTGCGGCAGTCGTCGAACATCTACCGGGCGGAAATCGGCGAGTTGTCCGAGTCGTTCATCGCGGAAGCCGCGCCGCTCACGGTTCAGGTCGAGGGCGAAACGCGCCGCCTCACGGGCACCGCAGAAGCGCAGTTCGAGAGCTGGCGCAAACTGCTGAAGGAAATTTACCAGCTGGAAACCGGATTCTCCCAGGAAGTCGACGTCGGCGTCCCGTCCCGAGCAGCACAGAACACGAGCTGAACGGCTGGCGGTCTATGCGGGTACTGAAAGACGGTACGCGGCTGGCTGATCGGTATGTGCTGATTCGCCGGCTCGGCGAAGGCGGCATGTCCGAGATCTGGCTCGCCACGGACGAGCGAGCCGACGCGGTCGTAGCCCTGAAGTTTCTGCGGCCCGAACTCTCGGCCCACCCCGAACACCGCGAACGCTTTCACAAGGAATGGCGCGTCGGCAGCCGCCTGATGCATGCGCATGTCGTGCGCGTGTTCGAATATCACGACGAGCCGGATGGACCGTTTTACGCCATGCAGCGCGTGAGCGGCCCGTCGATCGGCGTGCTTGCGAACGAAGCGCTTGACGCGGCCGTCCGGCCTTTCGGGCTGCTCGCGGATGCGCTCCGGTACGCCCACGGCAAGGACTATGTCCACCGGGACGTCAAGGCATCGAATGTGCTGCTCGACGAGCGCGGTGCCCCCTACCTGCTGGACTTCGGCGTCGCCGCCGTCGCCGGCAGCGAGGCGACCGGGGGCGGGACGCCGGTTGCCGCCGCGCCACCCGCCGGTTCGACCGCACGGCCTGCGGACGACATTTACGCGCTGGGCGTCCTGCTGCACGAAATCATCGCGGGCAAGCCGCCGGAGGCGGGTGTCCGCGAGCTGCCCGCAAGGCGGCCGGACGGCGAGGCGGTGCCGGAATCGCTGCGCCGCCTGGTGGCGGAAATGCTCGATGCCGATCCCGCGCGGCGCCCGGACGCCGAGACCGTGCGCGACCGGCTGGCCGAGGCAGGCTTCCCGCCCGGCCCGGCACCCGTCCGCGGCGTCCGGTCCGACCGCGCCGAGGCGAGCGACCTGCGCGTCGAGTCGATACGCCCGGCCCGTCGCCCGGCGGCCGCTACTGCCCCTCCGGCCGATGCCGCCGGCTCCGCGAGGGCGGGCGGCCTGTCGCCTCGCTTCGTCTACGGCGGCCTGGGTTTCCTGCTGCTGCTGTTCGTTGCCGTGATCTTCGTGCTGCCGGCGCTGGTCGAGCGACAGCGCGAGGTGAGCCCCGGCGAGTCGACCGCGCCCGGCGCCGCGGCAACGACGCCGCAGGTGGTGGAACCGTCGCCGGAACTGACCGCTGACGAGGAGCGGCTCCGGCGCCAGGAGGCGGACGACGCGCTCGGTGACCTGCTGGCCCCGCACGAGGGATTGAAGGCCCGCGGGATCGAGCGCTGGGGCGGTCAGCCCTACCTCGACGCAATGGCCGTCTACCGGGCCGGCGACGAGGCGTACGTCGCGAGGGACTACGCGACGGCGGCCGAGCGCTACCGCGAGACTGCCGCGATGCTGGAGCCGTTCTTCGATCGGATCGAGCCGGAGTTCCAGCGAGCCCTGGCCGGCGGTCGCGAGGCGTTCGAGGCGGGCGAGCCGGCCGATGCCGTGCGCCTGTACGAACTGGCGGTCGCCATCACGCCCGGGCACCCGGAGGCGGAGCAGGGCCTCGCGCGCGCCAGGAACCTCGAAGGCGTACTCGACCTGATGGACCAGGGCCTGCGCTACGAGGACGACCTCGAGCTGGAGGCGGCCCGGCTGGCTTTCGAAAAGGCCCTGGAACTCGATGCCCGCTGGCAGCCGGCTATCGATGCACTCGCCCGCGTTCGCCAGGCCGGGCGAGACCTGTCATTCGAAATGCGCATGTCCGAAGGCCTGGATGCGCTTGCGCTGGGCGATTTCGCGACGGCACGCGCGGCGTTCACGGCGGCGAAGGCGATCAGGCCGGAGTCGCGCGAGGCAATCGACGGCCTGCTCCAGGTCGACCAGGGGATCAAGCTCGAGCGCATCCGGCTGCTCGAGGACGAGGCGCGAGAGCAGGAGGCCTCCGAGCAATGGGAAACCGCCGTTGCGACCTACGAGGCACTGCTGGATGTCGATGGCGACCTCGCATTCGCGAAAGACGGCCTGGCCCGCGCCAGCTCGCGCACGGCATTGCACCGCCAGCTCCAGGAGTACATCGACGACCCCGACAGCCTCAGCGACCCGGCGGCGATGCAGCGGGCTACGCGGCTGTTGCTCGACGTCACCCGGGTCGAGCCGCAGGGCCCGAGGCTCGAAGACCAGAAGGATGAGCTCTCCCGGCTGCTCAAGCGTGCGGCCACGCCGGTGACGGTCCGGCTCCTGTCCGACAACCTGACCGAGGTTTCCATCTACAAGGTTGGTAAACTCGGCAGCTTCGCTTCGCAGGAAGTAACGCTGCGGCCGGGAAGTTACGTCGCCATCGGTATCCGACCCGGGTACCGGGACGTGCGACGCGAGTTCCGCGTGGACCCGGAAAGCGCGGCGGAACCGATCGTAGTCAAGTGCGAGGAGCCGATTTGAAGTTCGATGCGGTCATTGTCCGGGATGCCGAAGGCGAGCGTCGCCTGGGCCTCCCGGATCTGCCGTTGCGGATCGGCACGGGCGGTGACTGTGAAATCCGCCTGCCGGGTCCCGGCAGCAGCGCCGTGGCCCTGCTGGACGCGCTGGACGGGCAGCCGTTCCTGCAGCCGGTCGGACGCGGGGCGGCGCTGCGCCTGAACGGCGAGACCCTCGCCGCCGCGCGCCGGCTCGCCGACGGAGACAGCGTCGAGTTCTACGGGACACGCATCGAATTCCGCGCAGAGGGCACCGCCCTGGTGCTTGCCGTCCGGCTCGAGGACAGCGCCTACATCACGCGACCGCCGGAGCTGCCCGGGGCGGCCGGGCAGCCGGGCGAGGAAGCCATTGCACCCACGGCTTTCCGGCGAGCCGCCGACGTCGCGCCGGCCCCGCCCGAGCGTCATTCCTACGGATGGCAGGCCGGCGTCGCCATCGGCATTGCGGTGCTCGTTGCGGTTTCGTTCCTGCTGTTCACCTCGCGCTCGATCGAATTCGAAGTACTTCCGGCGGGTGTCGACGAGCTGTCGATATCCGGGGGCTGGTTCCAGCTGCCGCTGGCGGACCGCGTCCTGCTGCGACAGGGAACGTACTCGGTGCGCGTGCAGAAGGAAGGCTACTTCGAGGCAAACCAGAGTTTCGAGGTCGGTGACGAGCCGAGCCGGACGATCACGATCGAGATGCGCAAGCTCCCGGGCTTCGTCACCGTAGCGACCGACCCGGCTGTCGAGGCGACCGTGACCGTCGACGGAACCCTCATCGGCGACGCGCCTTTCGGTCCGCTGGAGCTCGAGCCGGGTACGCACACGATCGAAGTCAGCGCAGAGCGCTACCTGCCCTATGTCGACCAACTGCCCGTCCCGGGCCTCGGCGGGCGCCAGGTCGTCGACGTGCAGCTGGTGCCTCGCTGGGCCGACGTGCAGATTGCGACGAATCCGCCCGGGGCCGAGGTCATTCGTGACGAAACCGTCCTGGGCCGGACGCCGGTCAGTCTCGAACTGCTCGAGGGCAACCACGACCTGGTCGTCATCCTGGAAGGGTACAAGGCCTGGGACACGACAGTAGAAGCCCGGGCCAACGAAGACATCGTGCTGCCGGTCGTGGACCTGGAGCCCGCAAACGCGCAGCTGACGGTGAATACGATTCCGCGCAGCGCCAACGTCACGGTGGACGGGCGCTACCGGGGACAGTCGCCGGTCAAGCTCGCTCTGTCACCCGATACGGACTACCGGATCGGCCTGTCGAAGGCGGGATACGGATCTACCGAGAGGAGCGTCCGCCTCCGCTCCGGTGCGTCCGAATCCATCACGGTCGACCTGGCTGCGCGCACCGGCAAGGTCACGATCGCCGCGCTGCCGGGTGATGCGCGAATCCTGATCGACGGACGCGATCGCGGCAGCGGTACGATGACCTTCGACCTGTCCTCGGCGCCGCACGAGCTCGAAGTGCGCATGGACGGCTACCAGTCCTTCAAGCGCGATTTCACGCCCCGGCCGGGTTACCCGCAAACCATCCAGGTCCGGCTGCTGAGCGAGGAAGAGATACGCCAGCGGAGCATAGCCGCGGCGACCACGAACTCGCAGGGCCAGGAACTGCGTCGGATCGAGCCGGGCACGTTCACGATGGGTGCTTCGCGCAGCGAGCAGGGCCGCCGCGCGAACGAGGTCATCGTGCCGGTGACGCTGACGAAGCCCTTTTTCATCGGCGCGAAGGAAGTCACCAACCGCGAGTACGCACGCTTCCGGCCGAACCACGATTCCGGTTCCGGCGTACACGCGGCGCTCGCCGGTGACAACAACCCGGTCGTGAACATCAGCTGGGAAGATGCGGTCGATTACCTGAACTGGCTCAGCACCCAGGAGGGCCTGACGCCGGCTTACCAGAAGCGGTTCGAGAAGTGGGAGCCGGTGATGCCGGTGCCGAACGGTTACCGGCTGCCGACGGAAGCCGAGTGGGTATGGGCCATCCGCTACCAGGGCCGCCCGGTCGCGACGCGCTTTCCCTGGGGCAATGACCTGCCGCCGCGGCGTGACAGCGGCAACTACGCGGACCAGTCGGCCCGCCAGCTGGTTCCCTCGTTGCTGCCGGGCTACGACGACGGTTTCGCATCCACGGCGCCGGTCGGCAGCTTCCCGGCCAATGCGCTCGGCATCTACGATGGGGGCGGCAACGTCGCCGAATGGGTGCAGGATTATTATGCGGTGCCGCAGCCCGGGCTGACGGAGGCGCTGGTCGACCCGATGGGCCCGAGTCGCGGTTCCTACCACGTGATCCGTGGCTCGAGCTGGCGCCACGCCGGCGTCACCGAACTCCGCGGAAGCTACCGGGACTTCGGCAACGACGGGCGCATCGACGTCGGTTTCCGTATTGCGCGAAACATCGACTAGCAGGGTGTTGAAAAAACACCCTGCTGGCGCGAAACAAGGATGTCTCGCCCGCGGTTCAAGCACGTAAGTGCTTGAACCGTCGGGCGCGAGTCCGGACATGCGCCGGACCCGCGACCTTGAAAAAGGTCTGGACGACCTTGTTCAACATCCTGCTAGCGGTGTGGCGGGACGCGCGCTGCCAGCGCGAAACGAGGACGTCCGTTCTGGCAGTGCCCGGCGACGGGGCCCGACAAGATGGGCAGGATGAAGCCTGCAAAGCGCCGCCAGGGCCGCTCACGCCCCTCCCGGGGGTGGTCTTTCGCGTCAGCAGGCAGGATTTAGGGTGGCGATCTGGTGTAATTTTTGCGCCTGCCCGCTGTCGAAGTAACGACCCGGAAAAACGAGGCATCTGGATGCGTAAATCGCTTAAGCTGTCGGCCGCCTTTCTGCCGCTGTTGCTGGGCTGGTCGGCGCTGGCCCAGGAAGCTCCGCCCGCGGCCGAGCCGGACCCGGCGCCGGCCGCGGAGGAACCCGTCGATGCGGGCGAAGAACCGGCCGGGGATGCGGCCGGTGACGAACCCGGCGACGAGGAACTCTACGATTTCGATATCTCCGACCTGGACGAGCAGACTTACGACGAGGAAGACGATGGTTTCGTGCCGACTGAAGAAATCCCGGCGGACGAGCCGATCCCGTTTCCGAGCGACATCTGAGCGCGGCCAGGCAAATCCCCAGGATCCGGAACTTTTCTGATGAACAAGAAAAACATACCTGTCGAGTTCGTATATCAGCTGTTTGCGCTGATCATATCGATCATCGTGGTGCACGGGTTCTACGTTTCCGTTGTGCGCCCGAACGCGAACGCAGACCTCGAGCGGCAGGCTATCGAAGCGGCGGCCAATCCAGACTACGTCAGGGATCGTTCCACCTGGATACTGTTGAAGGACCCCGAGCAGGAGTCCTGTTTCGTGCTCATGTTCTGGGCGCTCGCCATCATGGGCTACAAGTCCAGGATGATCATCGACGAGCGCAAATTGCTTGACGTTGACCTGATCCCGATAGCGGAGGGCATGCGGATCCTGCCTGAGGATACGCGCGAGTTCGCGCGCCAGGTCCAGGCCCTGCCGGACAAGCAGCAACGCATGGTGCTGCCGCGAGCGCTGCTGAACGCGCTGCGCCGGTTCAGCACCACCCGCAATATCCAGGACGTGTCGAGCAGCACGCACACGATTTTCGAGTCCGAGGCCGACAAGCTGGAATCGGAGCTTTCGATGATCCGCTACATCGGCTGGGCCATCCCGTCCATCGGGTTCATAGGAACGGTCCGCGGTATCGGCGATGCGCTGGCTCAGGCGGACAAGGCCGTGCAGGGCGACATCGCGGGCGTTACACAGAGCCTGGGCGTCGCGTTCAATTCCACGTTCATTGCGCTGCTGATCAGTATTTTCCTGATGTTCCTGGTTCACCAGCTGCAGCTGCAGCAGGAGCGATTGGTATTCGACAGCGAGAATTACACGAATGACAAGCTGATCCGGCACATGAAGTCGGATTGAGGTCTCAGGGCGCAGTCAATTGAACCGTCTGGCATTACACCTGAACGATGCGGGAATCACGCTGCTCGACGAGCGCAGCATCCTGTACCGCGAGCCTGGCTTTGCCTTGCTCGGGGATCATGATCTGGCGACGGGCAATGCCGCCTTCGCGAGCGCGCGCATCAATCCCCGGCGCATCCAGAACCGTTACTGGTCGGAACTGTCCGCGACGCCCCTGGTCGACCAGCGTTTCGGCCACCTGACCACGGCCGACCTGGCGATACGGCAGCTCGAGCAACTGTGGGAGGCCGCAGGGACGCCGGGTGCCCAGGTCGTCGTCGCCGTACCCCCGTACCTCGATCCCGCCAGGCTCGGCCTGTTTCTCGGTATCGCCGCGGAGATCGACATGCCTGTCGCGGCCCTGGTCGATGCGGCCGTGGCGGCGACCCGGCGCGAATACCGCAACGCGGTACCGGTGCACATCGACATGGGCCTGCATGCGACGACACTGACGCGCCTGTCGCAGGCGGGCCAGGCGCAGTTCGAGCGGTCGGAGGTGCTGAACGAATTCGGAATCTACGCGTTGTACGACGCCTGGCTGACGGCGATCGCCGAGGCTTTCGTGCAGCAATCGCGCTTCGACCCGCTGCACACCGCCGCGACCGAGCAGATCCTGCTTGATCGGCTGGCGGGATGGCTCGCGCTGGCCAGCCGGGATCCCGTGGTGGCCATGGAACTCGAGTACGCGGGGATCCCGCATCGTGCGGAGATCGAGTCCCTGGCCCTGATCGCCGCCGTGGCGCCATTCTACCAGCAGATATCGAGCCGGCTCCGCGCGCTGTATCGCGCGGGAGAACTGCCGGCGATCCAGGTGAGCGATCGCATAGCCCGCCTGCCTGGCCTCGCCGACATGCTGAAGGCTCGCATCGGGGGCGAGGTTTATGCGCTGGAGCCGGGCGCGACGGCGCGCGGCGCCCTCGCGCGCTGCCCCGACCAGACGGCCGCAGGAGGATCCGTCAGCCTCCTGCGCCAGCTGCCGTGGGACCAATCGCCGTTCGTCATCGAGCGCCCGGAGGTGCATCATGCAGATGGCGATGTTCCGACGCACGTACTGTTCGGCAGCCAGGCTTACGCGATCGGTGAGACACCGTTAGTGCTGGGCTCGCAGGCAGGCGACGCGGAGCGATCGATTCCGCTCGCGGCGGACATGCCCGGCATGTCGCGGCGACACTGTTCGCTCGCACGAATCGACGGGCGCTGTGTCGTGGAGGACCACAGCCGTTACGGCACATTCCTCAACGGGCACCGCATCAACGGCTCCACCGTGCTGCAGGTAGGCGACACGATACGGATCGGGTCCCCGGGGTTCGAATTCCAGTTGATCACGACCGACGAAAAACATGGCTCGACGACGGCGTAACACAGAAGTCTTCAGCATGTCGTTCCTCGACTGCATGAGTTGCGGGTTCGGGGCGGTCATCCTGTTCTTCATGATTATCAACTCGCAGGTGACGCGTACGACCGATGCCCCGCCGCAGGAGTTACAGGGTGAAACCACCCGGCTGGAGTTCGAGATCCTGGACCAGCGGAAGAATCTCGTGCTCGCACGCAACACAATGGAGGAACTCGACGACGAACAGGTGCGGGCCGAGGACGAGATCTCCCGGATCATTGCTCTGCTCGAGAAGCTCAAGGCCGAGCTGCAGAAGGAAGACAAGGAGACGGTTGCAAAAATCGAGCGAGTCGAAAAACTGAAGTCCGACATCGAGCGCCTGGAGGAGGAAAAGAAAAGGCTGCTCGCGCTCGAGGCGTCGCAGGAGTCGGGCAGCAAGGTCCGCACGTTCACTGGCGCCGGCGACCGCCAGTACCTGACCGGCCTCAAGGTAGGCGGGCAGCGGATCCTGGTGCTGGTCGACGCGTCGGCCAGCATGCTGGACCGCAAGATCGTCAACGTTATCCGCCGTCGCAACATGTCCGACGACGTCAAGCTGCGCTCGCGCAAGTGGCGCCAGGCCATTGCGAGTGTCGACTGGCTTGCCGCGCAGTTCCCCCCTGCCAGCAAGTTCCAGATTTATACGTTCAACAACGAGACCCGGCCGGTATTGAAGGGCACGGATGGGGTCTGGCTCGACGTCGGCGACGGCGAGCAGCTGGACAGGGCGATCCGAGTGCTGCGCCGAACGGTGCCGGAGAACGGCACGAACATGAAGGATGCGTTCAACGTGATCAACCAGATGAACCCGCGGCCGGACAACGTCATCGTGCTGGTCGACAGCCTGCCGACCATGAACGCGCCGGAGACCGACCGCGGGATGGTGACCGGGCAGGAGCGACTCCGATTCCACTACGAGGCCGAGACCGAGATCCCGAGCGGCATCCCGGTCAACATCCTGCTTTACCCGATGGAGGGCGACTACAACGCGGCAATCGCCTATTGGCTGCTCGCGTACCGTACCGGTGGCTCATTCATGAGCATCAGCAAGGACTGGCCGTAAAACCGAGATGAGGAAGCGCAGAAACATCGAAGTCTTCAGCCTGTCGTTCCTCGACTGCATCTGCTGCGGTTTCGGTGCAATCGTGCTGCTGCTCGTGCTCAGCAAGATCTACGAGCCAGCGGTTATAGAAAAGACCGAAGAGGATCTCAAACAGTTGATAGCGCTATTGCAGGAAGAACTGTTCGAGATACAGGGCCAGACGGACGTCATCATGCGGGACCTGCGGACCGCGCGCACGGAAACGACCGAGAAAAAAATGACGCTCTCAAAACTGCAAAAGGAGCTCAATTCGGTCATGGGTCAATTCGAGCTGTTGCAGACCGACTCGCCGGCACTTGATGTGGACGAGGGTGAACTTCTCGCCGCCCGGCAGCAGCTCACCGAAGAGATGATGCGCCTGAACCCGACGTTCCGGCGCGCGCCGGACGACTCTATCGGCGGCATCCCGGTCGATTCGGAGTACATCATCTTTATCATCGACACCTCGGGCAGCATGCAGGCGAAGTGGGACTGGGCCGAGCAGAAGCTCAGTGAGGTGCTGGACGTTTACCCCACGGTCAAGGGGCTGCAGATCATGAACGACAACGGCCGGTTCATGTTCACGCAATATGGCCGGACCTGGTTGCCGGATACGCCGCAGCTGCGCCAGGCAATCAAGCAGACCATGCGCCAGTGGGCGCCCTTCAGTGATTCCGACCCGTCCGACGGGATCGCGTACGCGATCCAGTCATTCTGGGCGCCGGACAAGAAGATCAGCCTGTATGTGTTCGGCGACGAATTCCAGGGCACCTCGATGGAAGCCGTGCTTCGCAATATCGACGACATCAATCGCGAGGACGAGGACGGCAACCGCCTTGTCCGGATACACGCTGTCGGCTTCCCGTACAACTTCACCGGGCGAAACATCCCGCAAAGCTCCCAGCGTTTCGCCGGCCTGATGCGCCTGCTCTGCGAGCGCAACGGCGGCACCTTCGTCGCGCTCACGGAACGCGACCACTAGCAGGATGTTGAAAAAGGTCGTCCAGACCTTTTGCAACGTCTTGAGTCCGGCGCATGTCCGGCCTCGCTCCCGACGGTTCAAGTATTTACGTGCTTGAAGCGCGGGCGAGGCATCCTTGTCTCGCGCTGGCAGGGTGTTGAAAAACACCCTGCCAGCGGTTTGTGCCATCGGCCGGGCCGGCCGCCACATTTCGTCAGAATTGATCCCGACCGGGCCACTTCGGCGCCCCGGCGCCGGCCCGATCCGACCCTGTAATTGACTCCGAAGGCAGCCACAAACGTGGCGCTCAGCGAACCGGAGGAAATCATCATGAATAGCAGGATCTTACTGGCAGCACTGGCTGTATCCGCCCTGGCGAACCCGGCATTGGCCGGCGAAAGCAGTTCGGGCAAGGAGGTCGTAGGCGTCGGCTCGGGCGCCGTCGTGGGCGCGATCGCGGGCGGCCCGGTAGGTGCCATCATCGGCGCCGCCATCGGCGCCAAACTGGGCGACGCATTTTACCGGCAGGACGTCGAGGTAGAGCAGCTGACCGCCGACCTCGGTGCCGCCCGGCAGCGCGAGGGCCGTCTGCGCGGCGAAGTCGGCACGCTGAATGCGAGCGTCGACCGGCTGGGCGCGGAACTCGATCGCATGCGCGGCCTGGCCCGGCCGGAACTGCTGGCCCTGCTGCAGTCCGGCATCGAGATGGACCTGCTGTTCCGCACCGACGAGGACGCGCTGTCCGACGATACGGCGACGCGCCTGCGACAGTTCGCGGCGAGCCTCGCGGCGATGCCCGATGTGGCCATAAAGCTCGACGGTTATGCCGACGAGCGTGGCGATGCGGACTATAACCGCGAGCTATCGGAGCGGCGCGCGGCATCGGTCCGGGCCCTGCTCGTGTCCGGCGGCGTCCGCGCCGAGCGCATCCGGGTCGATGCGCACGGAGAATCGCCAGCGGCCGACAGCAACGCCGACAGCTACGCGCTGGAGCGCAAGGTCAGCCTGACACTGTTCCTCGACGACTCGCCGGCGGTTGCGTCCAATCCCTGACCCCCTGCGAACCCGGCCTGGAGTCTCGCTTCGGCCGGCCCTTGCGGGCCGGCTTCTTTTTGCCCGCCCACCCGGATCAGGAACAGGGAACTCCATTTTTCATGCAAAAGCCGATGCCTCGCCTTATAGTGTGGCCGGGTTTCTGCCGGAACATGTACTCATGACCGACCTGGCGCAACGAAAGTGCAAGCCCTGCGAGGGCGGCGTCGAGCCACTTGCCCCTGATGCGGCGCGCACGCTGCTGGCGGCGCTCGACGACGCCTGGTCGCTGTCCGACGACGGCCGGTCGATATTCCGTGAGTTCCACTTCCCCGGCTATGGCCGAACGATGGCATTCGTCAACGCCGTCGCGTGGATTGCAACGGTCGAGGGGCATCATCCTGACCTCCGAGTCGGCTACAGCAAGTGTGTCGTCGACTACACGACGCACGCGATTGGCGGGCTCTCCGATAACGACTTTATCTGCGCAGCCAAGATCGACCGGCTGCTGGCCGACGCATGAACGCGCCGCATGTGCCGGACATAGGGGACGTCGAGGCTGCCGCGGAGCGCTTGCGCGGCATCGCGGTGGAAACGCCGCTCCTTCGCTCGCCCGAACTCGACGAGCGGGTCGGCGGCACGGTGCTGCTGAAAGCCGAGAACCTGCAGCGTACGGGTTCGTTCAAGATCCGTGGCGCCTATAACCTGATGAGCCAGCTGACGCCCGAACAGGCGTCGCACGGCGTCGTAGCCTGGTCTTCCGGCAATCATGCGCAAGGCGTTGCAGCGGCCGGCACGCTGCTTGGCATCCGGACGACGATCGTCATGCCCGAAGATGCGCCGCGCGCGAAAATCGAAAACACGCGCAGGCTGGGCGGAGAGCCCGTGCTGTACGACCGTTACACTGGCGACCGCGAAGCGATCGCGCGCAAAATCGCCGCGGAGCGGGGTGCCGAACTGGTGCCGTCGTACGAACATTCGGACATCATCGCCGGCCAGGGTACCGTCGGACTCGAAATCATGGACCAGGCCCTGGACTATGGACTGGTACCCGACCAGGTGCTGATCTGCTGCGGCGGCGGGGGGCTGGGTTCGGGTTGCGCGATCGCGATCAAGGCACGATCGGCGGAGACCCGGGTGTACCTCGTTGAACCGGAAGACTTCGACGATACAAGGCGTTCGTTCGAGCAGGGCCGCCGGGTGCGCAACGAAGGCAAGGCGCGGTCGATCTGTGATGCGCTGCAGACCGACATGCCGGGCCAGATGACCTTCGATATCAACCGCAGGCTGGCGTCGGGCGTTCTGACCGTCAGCGACGACGAGGTCAGGGAGGCGATACGCTTTGCATTCCGGTACCTGAAACTGGTGGTCGAGCCGGGTGGTGCCGTCGCGCTTGCCGCTGTCCTGGCGGGCAAGGTGGATACGAACGGCAAGGTGACGGCAGTGGTGCTGAGCGGCGGCAACATAGACACGGCGCTGTTCGCCGCGATTCAGAGCGAGGACGGCGAGGAGCGTCTCAGCCCGAGTTGATCAGCGGGTTGTGCAACACGGTAACGTTGCCGGCCGGCTTGTTGCTGACGCCGGTATCGTGCAGGTCGCGCCGTCGGTTCGGCCAGCTATCCAGCCAGTCGATGACTTTTTGCAGCTCGTCGAGATCCTTTTGCACCTTGTATCCCGGCATGTCGACGATTCCGACGCCTTCCTCCGACGCGTGCACGAAATTCTGGCTGTCGCGCATAACCGCGATGATCGGGATTCCGAGCGAACTGAGGAAGCGCATCAGCTTGTCGAAGCTCTTCGTGTTCTGCCGTGTGCGGTTGGCGACGACGGCGAGCTTGTTGTCCCGCCTGTCGACCTTGGCTACGAGGAGCAGGTCTGCGACGGCACGCGATGCTGCGTGGATGTCTATCGACGACGGCAGGACAGGCACGAGGATACTCGTTGCATCCCCGGTGAGAGCCCGCAGGTCGTCGTGCGTCAGGCTCGCCGGCGAGTCGACGATCAGGTTCTTCGTCTCGTTCGGCACGCGCAGCTGCCAGCTCCGCGTCGCCTGCATGCTCTTCTTGTATGCAGCGATGCCATGGATCGGGGGCTGGGCGGCTTCCCGCTTGTCCAGCCAGCGCATCGACGAACCCTGCGGGTCGCAGTCCATCAGCGCCGGCATCGGCCCCTGCTTCGCGTAGAAGCTGGCGATGTTCGTCGCGAGCGTCGTCTTGCCGCAACCACCCTTGGGGTTCAGGATGACGATCGTGTTCAGGTCGCGTCTGTTTGGCGTAATGAGCATTGTCTTCGCGTCTGCCTGCTCGCTGTAATCCCGACTCGCAGCTATGAATACTCGACGTACCTGCCCTCATCGGGCTGAGTACTGCGTCACACTGTCACGCAATACCGGCCGCAGTTCCTTGCGCCGGTTCACATAATACCGGACCCGGATGGCGGCTGTTAGCCGTCTGCGGACATCCCGCTCGCGTCATCGGACCGCATCCGGCCGTTTCCTGCCGGTAATCGCCAGCGCAATGCCACCGAGAATCAGGGTGCCGGAGACAAGCAGCCGCGCGGACGCGGGCTCACCCAGCAGGACGACGCCGCCGGCCGCCGCTATCGCCGGCACGGAGAGCTGGACGAGCGCAGCCTGCGCCGACGAGAGGCCGCTCAGCGCGGCATACCAGATGACGTAGCCCAGGCCGGACGTCATGCCACCCGACAGCAGCGCGAGCGCCGCGCCTTGCACGGAAACCGAAGCGCCCCCCGAAGCGGCCGTGACGAGCAACAGCGCCGGCACGACGGCCAGCACGAAATTCCGGGTCGTGGCGGCCAGCGCGTCGGACTCGCGGCGGCCGAGCAGCGAGTAGATGCCCCAGGCGACACCGGCGAGCCCCATCGCGACCGCGCCCCAGCCCGATGGAGCCCCGGCACCCGGCAGGAGAAGCCAGCCGAGGCCGCCCGCGGCCAGCAGCCAGCCCAGCCATTCCGGTGCCGACGGCCGCTCGCCGGCCAGCAGTGCCGCCGCCAGCATGGTCGCCTGCACGAGGCCGAACAGCAGCAGCGCACCGGTTGCGGCGTCGAGCCCAATGTACGCATACGAAAACAGGGCAGCGTAGGCGAACAGGGCGAGGGCCGGTCGCCAGCCCCCGGTCGTCTGCCGGTCCACTCTTGGCCGTGCCATGAGGGCGCTGATGAGGGCGAGCGTCGCGGCTCCGGCCAGCACGCGCAGGCCGGTGAAACTTGCCGCGTCGATCGCGCCGCCGGCGAGTGCCTTGCGGCAGATCAACGAGTTGCCGGCGAACGCCAGCATCGCAACGGCGGTGAGTGCGGCGGTTTTCAGGTCGACCGCTGCAGGGAGCCGCCTCACGTGAGATCGGGCAGACGCCGCGCGCCGGTCGTCCGCCCTGCGATCGTCATTCGGCCGGTTTGCGCAGCTTCAGCACGAAACGATCGGTCATGCCGCGCAGACCTTCCGAGAACACGTTTTGCGTCCGGTCGTCCTCCGCGAAGTGCAGCACGTCGCTCTCGCTCTCGACGACGAAACCCGCCGCCTCGGCGGCTTCGACGACGCGCGATTTCTCGATCCGGTGCAGGGCAGCGTTGTCCGTGCCGGCATTGCCCGCATGGTCGATGACACCAAACACGCCGCCCGGCTTCAGGACGGACTTCACGGATTCGAGCATTGCCACGGCGGCTTCGGCGCCGTCGCGGTTGTATACGTCGTGGAAGTTGAGGGCGCTCAGCGCGACATCGAAGGGCCCGTCGGCGGCGGCGAGATCACCGAAATTCTTGTCGAGGCGTATGACGTTGGGCAGCCGCCCGTCCGCGAGCCTCGCGTTCAGCGCCTTGTCATTTGCGCCGTCCCGGAATCGCAGAATGAAGTCCGGATTCTGTGCAGCGACCCGACCGTCCGGCCCCACCGCCAGCGACAGGACCTCCGTGTACCAGCCGCCTGCCGCCATGATGTCGATGACGCTCATGCCCGCCTCGACGCCGAGGAATTCGAGAACCTGGGCGGGACGCCGCCCTGCGTCGCGGGCCCGGTCGTCGGCCGAGCGGGTCTCGCTCGCGATGCGCTCGGCCAGCGTATGGTGCGCGCCATACAGCGCCGTCGCGGAGAGCGCTCCCAGCGCCAGCGCCGCCAGCCGCATGGTGATCCCGGACTTCAGTCTGCTCTGCATGTCGATTCTCCAACCTGGCGGGATACGTGGCCGCGGCCGGCGGGTTCCCGCGGACCCGCTGCCGGCCATCGTCCTGGGCAGCGGCCAGCATAGCGGAAACTCATCCCTGCGGATATTCGGCCCAGGCGGGGAGCTCGTCCTGGTCGCAGGACCAGCCGGCGCGCGAGTCCCAGAAGATACGGCCGAGGGGCCTGGCCAGCGGCTCGCTGTCGAGCGAGCCGGCCGGTACGACCGCCATGCTGAGATCCGGCGCGACGCGCGGCAGCGGGCTGCCGCAGATCGGGCAAAAAACCGTCCGAAAACGCGCTGCGTCCGGTACCTTGTAGCTCGCCAGCAGGTCCTCGCCGGCAGTCCAGCGCACGCTGTCGGGTACGAGGATCAGGTTGGTCGCGTGCCCGGTGCCGGTCGCCTTGCGGCAACGACGGCAGTGGCAGTGCAGAAACGTCCGCAGCTCGCCGCTGATCTCGAAGCGAATCGCGCCGCACAGGCAGCCGCCCATCAGGGTCTCTCGCGTCATCAATGCACCTCGCCACAGGCCGGGACCGGCTCCATGATAGCCGACGGGTTGGCGCGATGGGCCGGGGCGTGACGCCCGGCATGGCGTGAGCAGCCGCCCCGCTGCATACTTGCTTCACCCCATGGCCAACCCAGACCCAAATCCAGCGGCTGCCAGGCAATATGACCTGCCGTATGCCGTGCTGCTGTTCGCAATCGCGGTACTGGTTGTGGGTTTCGCGATCGACAGGCAGGGTCTCCTGGCGGGCAGTCCCGGCTGGGGAACCGCCGTTTTTTTCGTCGCTTACGGGCTGTTCACGATTACGGTCGGCTTCCCGCACCCGGGCTTCGGGCATGTCTCCTTCGACCGTGTTGCGCAGATCGCGAGCCTGCTCGTGCTCGGGCCGGTCGACGCGGCCTGGATCAATGGCGTCGCATCACTGATCTATCCCTGGCACCGCCTCCGTAGCGGCACGCCGCTCAGAACGGTGCTGACCGCGTCACTGCACAACGCCGGCCTGATGTCGCTCGCGATACTCGGCTGCGGTCAGGCTTACGTGATGCTCGGCGGTCCGGTGCCGCCGGTCGACCTGAACCTGCGGACGGTGGGCCTGTTGCTGTTCCTGATGCTGGCGATGCAGGTCGTCAACGATCTCGGCATGATGGTGCTGTTCAGGATGCGGCGCGTGAGCCCGTCCAAGGTGCTCAACATATTCACGACCGGCCTGGAGCTGAGTTCCGGACTCGTGGCGATCCTGGTGGCTCTCGCCTGGGTCAATTTCGACGGGCCGTTCTTCGTATTGCTGTTGCTCGTGCTGAGCCTCGGCATGCTCGCGCTGAAAAACTATGCGGTCATCCGCATTCGCCTCGAGGCGCTGGTCGACGAACGAACCGAGGAATTGAGGCTCAAGTCGATCGAGCTGGAGCGACAGGCAACTCACGACAAGCTGACGGGCCTCTACAACCGACGCTATGCCGACGACTATCTGCAACGTGAGATCGAGAACGCCCATCGCTACGGACGAGAGTTCACGATTGCGCTCGCCGACATAGACCACTTCAAGAGCATCAATGACCGGTTTTCGCACGCCGTCGGCGATCGGGTTCTTGCCCGGATCGCAGAGATCCTGGTCTCGCGCTGCCGCAAGACCGACATGGTCGCGCGTTACGGAGGCGAGGAATTCCTGATCTGTTTTCCGGATACGAGTACGGAATTCGCCGAGCAGATCTGCAGCCAGATCCGTCTCGCCGTGGAGGAGGCGAACTGGTCCGGCATACATCCTGGGATACCGGAGGCAATCGACATCACGATCAGCTTCGGCATCGCCGAGATAGGTGACGATTCGCGGCGGACGACCGTCCTCAGCGAGGCGGACACTCGCCTTTACAAGGCGAAGCACGGGGGCAGGAATCGGGTCGTCGTCTGAACCGGGGGTCGAGACTCAGAACATCTCGCTCGGGCCCGGCACATCGGTCGTCGGCTTGTCGCGCGCCGCAATCCAGTCACCGGTTATCATCTTGTCGTAGCTCAGGCCCGGGCCGACCATCGGGTATACGCCCGCGTCGGGGTCGATGATCACCTCGAGGAATGCCGGGCCATCGAACGCGATGAACTCGGCGATCGTCGTCTCGATGTCTGCCTTGCGGTCCAGTCGCCTGGCGAACCGGAAGCCGTCGGCCTCCGCCGTCCTGACGAAATCCTTCCTGTGCAGGGACTTGTCGCTGCCGGACATCCGGCCCTTGTAGTAGAGCTTCTGCCACTGACGGACCATGCCGTCGCCGTAGTTATTGAGCACGACAATCTTGACCGGCAGCCCATAAGTCGTCGCCGTTTCGAGCTCGCCGATGTTCATCCGCATGCTCGCGTCACCGTCGATGTCTATGACCAGCCGGGACGGCTGGGCGAACTGGGCGCCAATCGCCGCCGGCAGTCCGAATCCCATCGTTCCCATGCTCCCGGACGTCAGCCAGAGCCTCGGCTCCTTGAAGTCGAAATACTGCGCCGCCCACATCTGGTGCTGGCCGACGCCGGTGGTGATGATCGCCTGTCCTCCGGCCAGCCGATTCACGGCCTCGATGACGGCGTAGGGCTGGATCAGGGTGCTATTCCGGTCGTAGTTCATCCGGTGCCGCGACTTCAAGGCGGCGATGTGGCGGTGCCAGTCATCGAGCTGTTTTTCGAAGCCGATGCGCTTGCCGAAGGCCAGCAGGTCTTCGAGATCGCGCTTCATCACCCCGACGTGATGCCAGTTGACGGATTTGACCTTGCCGATTTCCGATACGTCGATGTCGAAGTGTGCGATGTGACGCGCATTCGGCGCGAAGCGGCCAGGATCGCCGGCAACCCGGTCGTCAAAGCGAGCGCCCACCGCTATCAGGAAATCGCAGTCCTCGACCGCGTAGTTCGCGAATGCGGTGCCGTGCATGCCCAGCATGTGCAGCGACAGCGGGTGAGTAGTGTCACTGGCACCGAGACCCATCAGCGTCGTGGCGACCGGAATGCCGTAGGCGGCAGCAAAGCGCCGCATCGGCTTGGTAGCCTCGCCGTTGATCACGCCGCCGCCTGCGTAGATCAGCGGCCGTTCCGATTCGGCGAGCATCCGGTAGAAGCGTTCGCAGGCATCGTCCGTCAGCCGGTTGTCGATCACGGCCTTGAGCCGCGTCCTGTAACCGGTCAGCGGCAACGATCCGCCTCCGGTGAACGCGCCCTCCCAGTTCTGTATGTCTTTAGGGATGTCGATGACGACGGGTCCGGGACGCCCTGTGCGTGCGACCTCGAAAGCGGTCCGCATTGTCGCTTCGAGGCGGGTCGGGTCGGTGACGAGGAAAATATGTTTCGCGACCGCGCCCATGATCGCGGATACGGGCGCTTCCTGGAACGCATCGGTGCCTATGGCCTGGGTCGGCACCTGCCCGCAGATGACCACGATCGGGACGGAATCGGCCATGCAGTCGCGCACCGGCGTAACCGTGTTGGTCGCGCCGGGGCCCGACGTGACCATGACCACGCCGACGCGGCCGCTGGCGCGTGCATAGCCGGCCGCCATGAAACCGGCGCCCTGTTCATTGGCCGGCACGATGAGCCGCATCGGCGACGTGCCGTCCGGCAGCCGGTGGCCGTCGTTGTAGCGGAAGACCGCGTCGTAGGTGGGCAGGATTGCGCCGCCGCTGTAACCGAACACCGTGTCGACGCGTTCGTCCGCCAGCACCTGCACGACGATGTCTGCCCCGGTCATGCGGGACCCGGCCAGCGGGTGGCTGTGGTTCTGGTCGGCGTCGACTAGCAAGTTCATGTGCGCGGCGGAAGCAGTGCGTAAGTGTCGGATTTCATGCGAGTGTTTACTAATTTTTATTGCATTGCAATACTGCTTGCCCTGCGCCAGTATCCGGGCCTCCCGGCCGGCAATTGGTTTCAGGAGAATTCATCCAGGCCTTCGAGGACGAGCTGCATGCGTCACGTGATCGCGGTATTGCTACAGAACGAAGTCGGTGCGCTGACCCGCATGACCGGGATGTTCTCGTCACGCGGCTATAACATCGATTCGCTGAACGTTGCGCCGACCGATGATCCGACGGTGTCGCGCGTAACGCTCGTCGTGTCCGGCTCGGACGCGGCGATCGCGCAGCTCAATACGCAGCTGGCAAAACTGATCGACGTTGTGAACATACACGACATTACGCTCGGCGATCACTTCGAGCGCGAACTCGCGATCCTGAAGCTGAAGCTCGCCACCGGCGGGTTCGCGAAGGTTATCGTGCTGGCGAAAGAGCACGGCGCCGAAGTCCTTGACGACGCGCAGGCCAGCTGCACGCTGCAGCTGACAGGGCGCCCTGCCGAAGTCGAGGCATTCATCGATGCAGCACAGAAGATCGGCAAGCTGCAGGCGGTGGCGCGCAGCGGCAGCGTCGCAGTCTCGAAGGGCGAAGTCACGCTGTCGTCCTACCAGAAGCACCATCGCCTGACCGGCTGACGAATGACCGATTATTCGTTTGGGGCACTCAGGCGCCTGGTCGTCAAGATCGGTTCGGCGTTGCTGGTGGACAGCGACGGTCGATTCGCAAGGGAGCGGCTCGATCAGATCGCGGAGGACATTGCGGCGCTGCATCAGCAGGGTCAGGAAGTTCTCGTCGTTTCGTCGGGCGCCGTAGCTATCGGCTGCAGCATCCTGGATCTGAACCGGCGACGTGCGCGGCTCGAGGAATTGCAGGCAGCAGCGGCGGCGGGGCAGGTTCAACTGGTGCGGGCCTGGCAGGAGTCGCTTTCCGAACACGGAATTCGCGCCGCGCAGATCCTGCTGACGCCGGACGACACCGAAGTCCGGCGGCGTTTTCTCAACGCGCGCGGAACGCTCAACAAGTTGCTCGAGTTGCGGGTCATCCCGGTCATCAACGAAAACGACACGGTAGCCACGGACGAGTTGCGCTACGGTGACAACGACCGACTCGCAGCTCGCGTCGCGCAGCTCGTGATGGCGGACGGGCTTGTCCTGCTGTCGGACGTGGACGGCTTCTATGATTCGGACCCGCGCGGAAACCCGGAGGCCGTGCATATCCCGCTCGTGCGAGACGTGACGGACGACGTGCTGGCCAGGGCAGGAGGATCCGGATCCGTCCTCGGCAGCGGCGGCATGCGGACCAAACTGCTGGCGGCGCGGATAGCGACCCATGCCGGCTGCGTGACGGTCATAGCGAGCGGCCACGTCGACCATCCGCTCAGGACACTGGCCGCCGGCGGCAGGTGCACGGTTTTCATGCCGGAGGGCTCGCCGGCGGCGATACGCAAGCAGTGGCTGGCCGGCATCCTCGAGGTACGCGGCAGCCTGCGGGTCGACGCCGGTGCGCAGAAGGCACTCGAGTCGGGCAGCAGCCTGCTGCCGGTCGGTCTTGTCGAGGTGCAGGGTGACTTCAGGCGCGGTGACGCAGTGCAGCTGCTCGGGCCGGGTGGCAGAGAGCTAGGCCGCGGTCTCGCGAGTTACGCGAGCGAAGAAGCCAGCGCCATCGTCGGCTGCCGCTCGGAGGAAATAGAGGAGAGACTCGGTTATCGTGGCAGGTCGGTAATCGTGCATCGTGACGACCTGGTGCTGTTCGGACAGGCAGGCAGGAAATGACGGGCGAGAAAGACAAGCTGGACGTTGTAGCGATGATGCGAGGCATCGGTCTGGCGGCGCGCGCCGCCGCTGCCGAACTCGCGCGCTCCGACGGCGAACTGCGCAACCGGGCGCTCTGCGAGGCCGCGCGTCTGATCAGGGAGCGCCGCGCCGCGATCGAGGCTGCCAATCGCGCGGATATGGCGGCCGGCGAGACTCGCGGGCTGAGTGCGGCGCTGCTGGACAGGCTGATGCTGGATGACGTTCGCATCGATGCAATGGCGACAGGGCTCGAGGCGATAGCGGCGATGCCGGATCCCCTCGGCCGGGTGCTGGCGGAGTGGGACAGGCCGAATGGGCTCGTCATCCAGCGCGTGTCCGTCCCGCTCGGCGTCATAGGCATCATCTACGAGAGCCGGCCCAACGTGACTGCCGACGCGGCCGGACTGTGCCTGAAGTCCGGCAATGCAGTCATCCTGCGGGGCGGTTCCGAGAGCTTCCGGTCGAGCCTCGCCATACACGAATGCCTGGTCGAGGCCTTGCGGCGGACCGGCATCGATCCGGCCGCCGTGCAGATGGTACCGACGACCGACCGCGCCGCGGTGGGCTACCTGCTGTCGTCGATGACCGACTTTGTCGACGTCGTCGTGCCGCGGGGCGGCAAGAGTCTCATCCAGCGCGTGCAGTCCGAGGCGAGGGTGCCGGTGATCGGCCACCTGGAGGGCATATGCCACCTCTATGTGCACGAATCCGCCGACGCGGAGATGGCCGAGCGGCTCGCCGTCAATGCCAAGATGCGTCGCACCGGCATTTGCGGTGCGGCCGAGACCCTGCTGATCGACCGGACCGCCGCCGGGCGGCTGCTGCCCCGGCTCGTCGGCGCACTGAACGATGCCGGGTGTGCGGTTCGCGGCGATGCGGAGTCGCGGGCGCTTTGCCCGACCGTTCTGCCGGCTACCGAGGCCGACTGGTCGACCGAATACCTGGACGCAATCATTGCCTGCCGTGTCGTCGACGACATTGCGCAGGCGATCGAGCATATCGGCCATTACGGCTCGGGCCACACCGAGAGCATCGTCGCCGACGACGAGGCAGCAGCGGCCCGCTTCCTCGCGGAGGTGGACAGCGCAATCGTCATGCATAACGCCTCGACCCAGTTTGCCGACGGCGGCGAGTTCGGCATGGGTGCGGAAATCGGCATCGCGACCGGCCGCATTCATGCGCGCGGTCCCGTCGGCGCGGAGCAGCTGACCAGCTTCAAGTACGTCGTGCGCGGCTCCGGGCAGGTTCGGCCCTGATGGAGTCGGCCGGCCGGCAGTTCGACCTGGTCGTCATCGGCGGCGGCATCAACGGCGCCGGCATCGCCCGCGATGCCGCCGAGCGGGGCCTGTCCGTGCTGCTGCTGGAGGCTCGCGACTTCGGCAGCGCTACGTCGGCCTGGTCCACCCGGCTGATTCACGGCGGTCTGCGCTACCTGGAATACGGCGAACTGCCGCTCGTCTACGAGTCCCTGCGCGAACGAACGCGCCTGCTGCAACTTGCGCCGCATCTCGTCCGGCCGCTGATGATTACGATCCCGATCTATGCGGGCAGCCGTCGCGGGCGCCTGCTCGTTCGCATGGGCATGCTCGCCTACGACATCCTGTCGCATGGCAAGGAGTTGCCGGGGCACCGGATGCTGTCCAGGGACGAGCTGATCGACGCGGAACCCGGGTTGAACGACGAAGGCCTCGTCGGCGGCGCCCGCTACTACGACGCCCAGGTCCGGTATGCCGAGCGGCTGGTGCTCGAGAACATAATCGCCGCAGGCCGCGCGGGTGCCGAGGTCCGGAACTACAGTCCCGTCACCGGGATCCAGTGCCGCGGGCCCGGCGACCTGCACATCCGCTACGAGGAGGGGCCGGGCGGAGCCGAGTGCGTCGCCGCTGCGCGCGTCGTCGTCAACGCGGCCGGGCCATGGGTGGACCAGGTACTTGCGCTGAACGACGAGGCGCACCCGCGCGTGATGGGAGGAACCAAGGGCAGTCACATCGTCGTCGGCCACTTCGACGGAGCGCCATCGACGGCGCTGTATGTCGAGGCGAAGTCCGATGGCCGCCCGATATTCATCGTGCCCTGGAACGGGCAATACCTGATCGGCACGACCGACATCCGTTTCGACGGCGACCCCGCCGACGCTGCGCCCGGCGATGAGGAGATCGAGTACCTCATCAACGAGACGAATCGCATTTTCCCGGCCGCGCGGCTCGCGCTGCGGGACGTCCATTTTGCCTATGCGGGCGTCCGTCCGCTGCCGTACCAGGCTCGCGGGCCCGAATCGGCGATAACGAGGCGGCACATCATCAAGCGGCATCGCGGCGCCTCGCGCGGCCTCGTGTCGATCATCGGCGGCAAGCTGACGACGTATCGCAGCCTCGCGGAGCAGGCTGTCGATCTCGTGTCGCGCATGTCCGGCCAGGGGCGTACGGCCTGCCGGACCGGTGAGCTGCCGCTGCCCGGTGCGGTCGGCCTCGATGCCGCAGCCGAGCAGGCCAAGTCTGTTCCAGGCCTGTCGGAAAGCGGCGCGCAGCGGCTTGTCGACATCTACGGTGGCCGGGTTGCCGAGTTGCGCGAGATCGTCGACGCCGAGCCGGAACTCGGGCGAACGCTCGACCCGGAACGGTCAGTGCTGGCGGCCGAGGTCGCGCTGGCCGTCCGGCGCGAGTATGCACTGCAACTGACCGACATCGTGCATCGCCGCATGATGGTCGGCCTGTCGGCGGATCTCGGCGCCCGTCTCACGCTGTCGATCGCGAGCATCGCTGCCGCAGAGCTCGACTGGGGCAGCCGCGAAGCCGAGCGGCAGCTCGGGCTGCTCAACGCGCACAACGGCGTGTTGCGACGTATCGACCGGTCCTGAGCTGAGCCCCTTCGGGTCTCAGGCAGAGATCGAATTCACGATGCCGTTCAGCGTCGCACTCGGGCGCATCGCACGGGTGGTCAGTGTGACGTCTGGACGATAGTAACCGCCGATGTCGACCGGCTTGCCCTGCGCCGCGTTCAGCTCGTCGATGATGCGCGTCTCCGCTTCGGCCAGTTGCCTTGCGATCGGCTCGAAGACTCGCCTGAGTTTGTCATCGTCCTGCAGAGCGAGTTCCTGGGCCCAGTACATCGCGAGGTAGAAATGGCTGCCGCGATTGTCGAGTTCGCCGACTTTGCGCGACGGCGACTTGTTGCTTTCCAGGAAGCGGCCATTGGCGCGGTCGAGTGTGCCTGCCAGGGCGAGGGCGCGCGCGTTCCCGGTCTTGTTCGCCAGGTCCTCGATTGACACCGCCAGCGCCAGGAACTCGCCGAGCGAGTCCCAGCGCAGGTGACCTTCCTCGACGAACTGCTGCACATGCTTCGGTGCCGAGCCGCCGGCGCCTGTCTCGTACAGTCCGCCACCGGCGAGCAGCGGCACTATCGACAGCATCTTCGCGCTGGTACCGAGCTCGAGGATCGGGAACAAGTCAGTGAGATAGTCGCGCAGCACGTTGCCGGTCACGGAAATCGTGTCCTGCCCGGCTCGCACCCGCTGCAGCGTCGCCTGCATCGCCTCGACGGTGGACAGCACCCGGATGTCGAGGCCCTCGGTATCATGCTCCTCCAGGTAGCGCTCGACCTTGGCAATCAGCTTGCTGTCGTGCGCCCGCTTCGGGTCGAGCCAGAAAATGGCCGCGGCCCCGGTGGCGCGTGCGCGGCTGACCGCCAGCTTTACCCAGTCGCGAATCGGCAGGTCGCGGGTCTGGCACATGCGCCAGATGTCGCCCTTGCGGACGTCATGCTCGAACACCAGCCTGCCGTCCTGGTCCGTGACCCGAACCGTCCCGTCGGAAGCAATCCGGAAGGTCTTGTCGTGCGAACCGTATTCTTCCGCCTTCTGCGCCATCAGGCCGACATTCGACACGTTGCCCATGGTCTTCACGTCGTAGGCGCCGTGCTGCCTGCAGTCGTCGATGACCGCCTGGTAAATGCCTGCGTAACAGCGGTCGGGAATGACCGCCTTCATGTCGTGCAGCTTGCCGTCCGGTCCCCACATCCGGCCCGACGAACGGATCGCAGCGGGCATCGATGCGTCGATGATCACGTTGCTGGGCACGTGGAGATTCGTGATGCCCTTGTCCGAATCGACCATCGCCAGGGGTGGGCGAAGCTTGTACGTTGCCTGGATGTCCGCCTCGATTTCCTTCCGCTTTGCCTCGGGCAAGTCGGCGATTTTCGCGTAGACGTCGCCGATGCCGTTGTCGGGGTCGACGCCCAGTTTCTCGAACAGCTTGCCGTGCTTGTCGAAAACGTCCTTGTAATAGACCGTTACTGCATGCCCGAACATGATCGGGTCCGAAACCTTCATCATGGTCGCTTTGAGGTGCAGTGACAGCAGCACTCCCTCTGATCGTGCCCTGTCTATCTCGGTCGCGAAGAAAGCGCGCAGCGCAGCGCAGTCCATTCGTGCGGCGTCGACCACCTCGTCCGCCTGAACGGAAACTTTCTCCCGCAGCACGGTCGCGGCGCCCTTGCCATCGACGTGCTCGATCTTCAGTTGGCCGGCCTTGGCCATGACGGCCGACTTCTCGCTCGAGTAGAAGTCGCCATCGCGCATGTGCGCCACGTGCGATTTCGAATCGCGCGACCAGGGGCCCATTGAATGGGGATGGGCCTTCGCGTACTGCTTGACCGGCGCGGCAACACGGCGGTCGGAGTTGCCCTCGCGCAGTACCGGGTTAACGGCGCTGCCGAGCACCTTCCCATAGCGCGCCCGGATTTCCTTCTCCGCCTCGGTCTTCGGCTCCTCCGGGAAATCCGGCAGCGCATAGCCCTGCGAACGCAGCTCCCGAATCGCTGCCGTCAGCTGTGGGATCGAGGCACTGATGTTCGGCAGCTTTATGATGTTGGCATCCGGCGTCTTGGCCAGTTCGCCGAGTTCGGCAAGATCGTCGGCCTGTCGCTGCGCGCCGCTGAGCTTGTCCGGGAAGTTCGCGATGATCCTGCCGGCGAGCGAGATGTCCCGTGTTTCCACTTCCACGCCGGCGACTTTCGTATATGCCCGTATGATTGGCAGCAGCGAGTAAGTCGCCAGCATGGGCGCCTCGTCGGTTATCGTGTAAATGATCTTCGCTTCGTTCATCTTGATTCCTGCTGGTGATTGTTCTCGTCCCGCTGCGGCGCCCCTGGCTTGATCAGCGGTTCTCGACGATAAGCCGCGGGCCTCCGCGGCCGAAAACATGCTTGGTGAAGATTCCGTAGACGTTGCCGCACTGGCTGCAGTGCGCTACGAAGAACCAGGGCGTCCCTTCCCGAGACGTCTCCACGCTCGGCGCGGATACGACTTTGTCGATCCCGCTTGCGGAGCAGGCGGGGCACTTGGGGTCAGCCATCAGGTTCGCTCTTGTTATTCGGCGGATGCAGCCCGCCCGGGTACCGGCGCCGGCGCGCCATTATAATGCGAGCCAGTCCAAATCTCCCGCCTGGGAATGGAATTCCATGAATCAGATGACAAGAATACTGCCGGCGTCCGTGCTGGCCCTGCTGTCGATGCAGGGAATTGCGCTGGGGCAACCACATCCCGGCACGCTGGCCGGCGATGAAAGTCGGCCGCGTATCGGACTGGTCCTGGGTGGCGGCGGCGCCCGCGGCGCGGCGCATATAGGCGTGCTGCGGGAACTCGAACGCCAGCGCATACCGGTAGATGCCATAGCCGGCACCAGCATGGGCGCGATCGTCGGTGGTCTATACGCCGCCGGGGTCAGCGTCGACGAGCTCGAACAGGTCGTCCAATCCATCGACTGGTACGACGCGTTCGCCGACGCGCCCGGCCGGCAGGACCTTCGTTTCCGCCGCAAACAGGACGACGAGGCGTTCCCGATACGCTTCACGCTCGGCATCAGGGACGGCGAAGTGCAACTGCCCAAGGGACTGATCCAGGGGCAGAAACTCGGGCTGATCCTGCGGGAGCTCACGATCGATGCCGCGGCTGTCCGGGATTTCGACGAGCTGCCGATTCCTTTCCGCGCCGTCGCTTCCGATATCGCAACCGGGGAGATGGTCGAGCTGGCGGAAGGCGACCTCGCGCTCTCGATGCGGGCCAGCATGTCCGCGCCGGGCATTTTCGCGCCCGTGGTCGTCGACGGACGCACGCTCGTGGACGGCGGCCTGGTGGGCAACGTTCCCGTCGACACGATCCGCGACATGGGCGTCGACATCGTCATAGCCGTCGACGTCGAATTCCCGCTGTATGAGCCCGAGCAGCTGGCATCCGCGCTCGATATCACGGCCCAGATGCTGACGGTGCTGATCCGGAAAGAAACCCGGCGGCAGCTTGCGACGCTCAACGAGCAGGACTTCCTGATCCGACCGGACCTCGGGCAGTTCGGCTCCACGAATTTCGGGGAGATCGTCGAGGCTATCGAGCCGGGCGCGACGGCGACGGCGGCAGAGGAAGCCGGCCTGGCGCGTTACTCGCTCGACCCGGAGAGCTACGCGCGATACCAGGCGCGCCGCGATGCAGGGCTGCTGCGCCCCGGGACGCTGGACTTCGTCGAGGTCAGGGCCGCAGGACCGCTGTCGCCGCGCGTACTCGAAGCGCGGCTGACGTCGAAACCCGGCGACCCGGTCGATTCGAAGCGGCTCGCCCGGGACGCGAACGCGATCTACGGCATGGACCAGTACGAGCACGTCGACTATCGCCTGGCGAGCGTGGGCGATCGAACCGGCGTCGTGTTCGATGCCAGGCCCAAGTCCTGGGGACCCAACTTCCTGCAGTTCGGCGTATCCATGGAAGACGACTTCGAGGGCGCGACCGAGTTCAACATGTCGGCCCGCCTGACGCGCATGGGCCTGAATTCGCGCGGCGCGGAATGGCGCAGCGATCTGCAGCTGGGCACCGAGCCCTATTTCACCACCGAGTTCTACCAGCCGCTCAGTTTCGATTCGCGCTACTTCGTCGCACCGAGATTCGCTGTCGAGCAGCGCAACGTGCAGGCTTTTGCCGACGAATTCAGCATCGCGCGCTACCGCGTAAGTGAAGGAGACCTGGGCGTCGACGCCGGCCGCGAACTCGGCAACTGGGGCGAGCTGCGCGTCGGCGCGTTCCGCGGCCGGGGCCATGCCGCCGTCAAGGTCGGTGATCCGGGCCTGCCGACCTTCGATTTCGACACGGGCGGGTTCTTCGCGCGGCTTGCCGTGGATACGCTCGACGATGCGCAGATCCCGAGGCACGGGCTGCGGGCGGACCTGGAGTGGCGGGGCGGGCGTCCGTCCCTGGGCGATGACGTCAACTCCGACTCCGTCGAGACCGACATCAGCCTGGTCCGAACCTTCGGGCGTCACACCTGGCAGGTCGGTGCCGTGTACAACACGACATTTTCCGACGAGCTGCAAATCCAGAACTTTTTCCCCCTCGGCGGTTTCCTGCGGCTCTCAGGCCTGGCGCGGGGCGAGATCCTGGGGCCGCACGCGGCATTGGGCCGCCTGGTTTATTACCGGCGATCGGGCACCCCGGAAGGAAGCCTGTTCGAGGTGCCGGTTTACCTCGGCGCGTCGCTGGAGGCGGGCAACGTCTGGCAGAACCGGTCGGACATGGGGTTCGGCTCGCTGATTGCCAGCGGCAGCCTGTTTGCCGGGTTCGATACCTACCTGGGGCCGTTGTTCATCGGAGCGGGTTTCGCCGAGGGCGGCAGAAACAACTTTTACCTGCAGCTCGGTGCGCCGCCGCGATGACGGGCCGCTAGCGGACGATTTTTTCGAGTACCTGGGTCGGCGAATCGGATTTGCGGTAGTAGCCGTGCCGCGCCGCCATCTGCTGGAACGCCGCGTCACGCTCCGCCTCGGTCCGGTACCAGTGCAGGCGCTCCCAGTCCTCGCCCAGGAGGCCTGTGAAGGTGTCGCCGGCGGGCAGCCTGACGCGAATGCCGTAGCGCCTGTCGGCGAGGGCTTTCTCGGGTTCGACCAGGTTATGCTGGTGGCAGAAGCTCACGTGATATGCACCTTGCGTTCGAAACGGTCGCGAGTATAGCGCAGACCCCGTAAGCCGTGCGCCCGGGTTACGGCTGGCGAGCGCCCCGGTCCGATGCGCCTTCGCGGTCGGCCCAGCCGAGCAAGCGGCGCGTCACGAACAGGTAGACCGGCTTGCCGGTACGCATCCAGAGGCGCGACGGGACGGCCGGTCGTGCCAGGATGTCACGCTCGCGCCTGCTCAGGTGTTCGCTGCAATAGCTCCGCTTGTGCTTCAGCAGGTGGCGCAGGTCCTCGCGCGCCAGCAAGCGGAACCACCATCCGCGAGCCGGTGCGTGCCAGGCAAGCTGAAAGTCGATGATGGCCGGACTGCCATCCGCGCCGACGAGCAGGTTGGGTTCCTTCGCAAGATCGTTGTGCGCCACGTCGCGGGCGTGAATGCGGCGCAACAGCGCCTGAGCGGCGGCGTAAAACGCCGGCTCCGCCGCTTTCGCGCGGTGCAACGGCTGGCCCTCCACGTAGCTGCGTTCGAGGATGTCCCGGCCCGCCCGCAGGAGTTCCGGCACGCCCGGCAGGCCTGCGAGCGCAGCCAGCGCGCGAGCCTCCCGCGCCAGCAGCCGCCGCGCCAACCAGCGCGTGCTGGCCGGGGCCGACCGGGCATCCCGGACGATCACGGGACCATCGTCCCGTGGTTCGAGCCGAACTTCGCCGAACAGGTCCTTTTTCAACAACTTGGCGTCCAGTTGTGCCTCCCGGGCAGCGCCAGGTCGGCGCCGGGCCGACCGCTTTCGCTGGCGCCGACGGCGCCGATTACCGAGAATACAGGACCGGTCCGACGGCCTGTCGAAAAACAGGCTGGCGGGTTTTGCGTAATGCGCTCGCGCGTCCCGGTGGCGCCGGCGCCCGGACCACGAACCCGGATAAACGGCACTCGATGACTGACGGTCAGGATCGAATCAACTCGGGCCCCGGCAAGAGCGAGCCGGAGTTCTTCACCGTGGGGCCGCCGCTGCATGCGGTGCGGCCCGGTTACGTGCGCCGCGCAGCCGACGACGCGCTGCACGCTACGATCGCGAGCGGCAATTACGCGCAGGTTATCGCCCCGGAGCGGTCCGGCAAGACCAGCCTTATCTCGAGTGCGGCGGCCCGGCTGCAGAACAACGGCTACCGGGTCGCCATACTCGATCTCGCGCAGATCACCGAACGCGACGGCGGCACCGACCCGGGGCGCTGGTATTACAGCGTGGCGTACCGCCTGCAGAGGCAGCTCCGGATCAAGGAAGACCTGCACACGTGGTGGCAGGACAAATCGATACTCAGTAACCGCCAGCGCCTCGTCGAGTTCTATGCAGAGATCCTTCTCGCGAATACGCGCAAGCCGGTGGTCGTTTTCGTCGACGAGTTGCAGAGCGTCGAGGACCTGCCCTTCGCCCAGCACCTCCTGGCAAGCATTCGCGCAGCGCACAACGCGCGCGCAACCGAGCCGGATTTTTCACGGCTCAGTTTCGTACTGTGCGGCGAGTGCGACCCGCAATCGCTGCTGGACGATCCCTCGTTGTCCCCATTCAGTATCGGGCAGCGGATCGAGCTGCCGGACTTTTCGCGCGCAGAAATCGAGATCTTCGCTACGGAACTGAACCTCCAGCCCCAGGAGGCGTCGATCGCGCTCGACCGAATATTTTACTGGACTGCGGGGCAGCCCTACCTGACCCAGAAACTCGCGCGCGCTGTATCGCGCGAGGAAGTCGCCGACGACGTCAGGGCACACGTCGACCGTATTGCGGAGCAGCAGCTTGCAGGACGCAACGCGATCCAGAACGAGCCCCATATGGGCTATATCCACAGGCGTATCGTCGAGGATAAAAAGACCTCGGAAGGCTGTCTGAACGCCTACGGTCGCATGCGCAAGGGTATCGAGGTCCCGTACGACGCGGAGTCTGCTCCGCAGCGCAAGCTGCTCGCCGTCGGGCTGACAGTCGTCGACTCCGAGGGCAAGCTCCGGTGTCGCAATCGCCTGTACAGAGCCGTATTCAGTGCACGCTGGGCGAATGAAAACCTGCCGCTGCACTGGCGGGGGCCCGCCATCGCTGCCGGCCTCGTCTTCGTGCTGCTCGCCATCCCGTTTTGGTACACGCAGCTCCTGCCGCGTCCCTACATGCGAGTGCTGACCTCGCCATCTGTCGAGCTTGCGGTCGTACGCGAGGCTTATACGAACCTGCGCTCGTTCCCTGGCCACGCGGCGACGGCGGACCGGCTGTACGCGACTTCACTCGGGCAGCGCGCGCACATGGCCTCCGACTCGGCGACCATCACGGAGATAGCGAACCATGCCGACTCCATCCCGGGGCGGGACGCGTTCGGGGACCAACTTACGGCCGAATTCTGGGATGGCCGGGTCAGTGACGCGATGCGACGCGAGCGGAGAGACGAGGCGCTGGTCGGCGCGCTCGAGGCGCTCGTGCTGGCAACGCCGGAACGTCGGCGAGTGGTAGGGTCCCTGATCGGCGACGACTATCCGCGGCTGATCGGCACGGTGCGGGGGCCGGAGGCCGAACGCCTGTTGTACAACCCCGAGAACCACCTGCTGTCCATTATCACGGGCGCGCGCGTCGCCCAATGGGTGCAGGTCGGACAGTCGCTCGAGGAACGGCCGTCGTGGACAATCTCGGCGCTCGAGGTTACGCCGCTCCTGCGGCGCGTAGCCCTGGATCGGCAGGGAACCGTTACACGAATCGGGCTGCGTGTGAATGTCAGTCATGCTCGCCTGAACGACGTTCGGCTGCGGTTGATTGCCCCATCCGGGCGCACGGTGGAGCTGGAGTTCTCGCAGCCGAGTTCCGCCGCCAATGAGGAGATCCGTTTCAGCGGCGCTGCGCTCTCTGCGCTGCTCGGAGAAAGCCTCAACGGCACCTGGACCCTGAGCCTGCGCGACGAGGCGCCCGGCGTGGCCGGTCACCTGGTCAGCTGGAACCTGAGCCTGAATTCACAGGCGCTGGTCGAGAGTTTCGAGCGCGGGCTCGATATTCCGCAACCGGTCGAGCGGGAATCCGACGACGTCTGGTTCAGTCGAGACGGCAGGTATGCGATCGCGCGCGCGCTGCAGAGCGATAGTGCGCGCGTGTGGGACCTGGCATACGCGCAACCCACGCGCACGATCGCGGTGCCGGCCCGCGAGCAGGTCCTGGGTCTGGCGGCCAACTCCGGGTTCCTGGTCACGGTCGCCCAGAACGCCGTGCACCTCTGGGACGTAGGCACCGGCCGCCGGGTGCGCGAACTGGACGTCGGCGCCGCCCTCGACTTGCGGCTGACCGGTGACGGTCGCCAGCTGCTCGTGACCCGGGGGCGCGAGGGCGAAACAGCATTCGAGATGTGGAGCCTCGATTCGGCGTCCATGGTTGCGGTCGTCGTCCTCGCAGGCGCGCCGGCGCTGGTTGCAGTCGATCGTGGCGGCAATCGACTGGCCGTCGCGGATTACGACCGCGCCGTTCGCGTCTGGAATTTCCGCAGTGGCGAGCTGTTGAAGCAGATAGCGCTGCATGCGCAGCCGAGTCGAGTCGAACTGTCGGCCGATGGCCAGGCGCTGGGCATCGTGCACGGCGAGCAGGGCGTCTCGATGTGGCGAACAGACCGAGACGATGCGCCGCTCGTCATGCAGCGCGCTCGCGACATCTGGCAGACAGCGTTTTCGCCCTCGGGCGACCTGTTCATCGCCGGCAGCGGTCGGCGCGGTTACCAGGTCTACCGGACCCTGGACGGCGCGGCGATCGGCCCCGCGCTCGGCGCGGGGCAGGTGCGGGATGCCCAGAGTCTGCTCGCCTTCAGCGGTGACGACCGCGCGGTGATCACCGCCGATGCCTCCGGCATGGCGCGCCTGTGGATAACGCCCCAGGCAGGCGCGGTCGGGGGACTACCGGGGCCCACGATGCCGCAGGACGGCCGCTGGCTGTGGCGCGAATCGGACGACCTGGTCGCGGCCGTGTCGCCGGCCGGCCAGCGCATCGCGATCGGCGACAAGGACGGGCATGTCCATATCGTGCGCGCCGACCCGAGCCAGCAGGAAGTTGCGGGGGTGTCCGACGAACTCGGTTTCCTGGGGCATCCCGGCGAAGTGCTGCAGCTCGCGTTCAGCCGCGACGGATCGCTGGTCGCCAGTGCCGGCGCCGATGGGACGATCCGCGTCTGGGACGCGGTCAGCGGCCTGCCGAGACCTTACCTGGCGAACATTTCCGCAAACGCCGTCGGTCGCATGAGTTTCTCGCCGACCGGCCGGCACCTCGCGATCCTCGGCGGCCAACGCGTCTGGATCCTGAATGTCGAAACGGGCGAAACCGTGGCGAGCGTGGAACTGGGCGAACTTCATGAAGATCTCGCATTCGCGGACGACGAAACGCTCTATCTCGCCGGCAGCGGCGGCACGTTGCGATCTCTGGTTTCGGATCGCCTCGCTCTGTGGAATCTGCGGGACGTGTGGCAGGGCCCGTCGCCGTTGCAGCGAATCCGCGTGTCGACGAGTCGGCACCTGATGGTGCTGGTAAGCTCGGATAACGTCGCGCAGGTATTCGACATCCGCAACGGGACGATCGGATCGATCAAACTGGATCTCCCCGACGCCGTATCCGATATCGTGTTCAGCCCGTCAGGCTCGCACGTGCTGTTCCGCACGTCGCGGTGGATTCATCGCGCCGACCTGTCGCGCGCCGGGCTCGCCTGGCACAGCGCGGTGCGCGCACCGCAGTCGCTGCCGGGTTCGCGCATGGCATTCGACGCGTCGGAAGTGCCGGCCGCACACGCCGAGGCAGCAGCGTCGGTTGCTGACCAGCGCGTGCTGCTGTTGACGCGCGACTCCGGCTACGCGGAAATCGCCGAGCTCGATTTCGATTACCGGAGCGGCGCGCTCGTATTCGGTGAGCGTGCGGAGCTGCTGGAGCTGTGGCGCCGCAAGCTCGGCATTGCCGAGGGGGTGCAGCCCTAGCGGCTGTTGCCGCGCAACGTGCGAACCAGGAGTTCGAGCCTGGCCGCCGTGATTTCCTCTGCCGGTACCGGCTCGCCGATGCGCACGTCGACGCGCGCGAACAACTTGCCCGGTACCTTCCGGAGCCCGCCGCCGCTCTGGCGGCTGAACCAGCTTCCCCAGAGTCCGGCCAGTGCGACCGGGACGACTGGCACGGCACGCCGTTCGATGATGCGTTCGATGCCCTGCCGGAACGGCTGAATCTCGCCGTCGCGCGTGATGCCGCCCTCGGGGAAGATGCAAACGACGTTGCCGGCATCCAGTTCCGCTTCGATCCTGTCGAAGGCCTCGTTGAGCAGTGCTTCGTTTTCGCGCGCCGATGCAATCGGGATCGCCTTCGCGTCCCGAAACAGGAATCGGAGCAGCGGGATCTGGAAAATCCTGTAATACATGACGAAGCGAATCGGGCGATGGACAGAGCCACCCAGGACGAGCGCGTCAACGAAGCTGACGTGATTGCAGACCATCACGGCGGGTCCATGCCGCGGGATGTTTTCCTCGCCCCGGACTCGTATCCGGTACAGCAGATTCACCAGTACCCAGGCGAGAAATCGCATCAGGAACTCGGGCAGCAGGCTGTAGATATATACGGCGACCACGACATTGAGCACGGCGAGCACGAGGAACAGCTGGGGGATCGACAGGCCGGCTGCCAGCAGGGTGATGACCATGACCGATGCCGTGACCATGAACAGCGCATTCAGAATATTGTTCGCGGCAATGATGCGTGACAGGTGCTGCCGGTCCGCGCGTTGCTGGACCATTGCATACAGGGGCACGCTGTAAAAGCCGCCGAAGGCGCCGATGAGTGCGATGTCCAGCATCACGCGCAGGCTGCCGGGTCGCACGATGAACTCGCTCACGGTCGATACGCTGTCGAGGCTCGGCGTCGGCGCCGCAAGATACAGGTCCATGGCAAACAGGCTCAGTCCGATAGAACCGAAAGGCACGAGTCCGAGTTCGATCCGGCGCCCCGACAGGCGCTCGCAGAGGAGCGAGCCGATGCCGACGCCGATCGCGAATACGACCAGCAGAACGGTGGTCACGGTCTCGTCGCCGTTCAGGATCACGAGCGTATAGGCCGGCAGCTGTAGCGTGATCGCCGAGCCGAAGAACCAGAACCACGAAATTCCGAGGATCGACAGGAATACGCTGCGGTTTTCGCGCGCATAACCGACGATGTGCCAGGTCTCCGACCACGGATTCCAGTTGATGCGGAGGCCGGGATCGACGGCTCGGGTCAGCGGCACCTGCCTGCTCGCGAGATAGCCGCAGCACGCGATCGCGACCAGCGATCCCGCCAGCACGGCCGGTCCCGAGTGCGGTACCGCCACCACCACGCCGCCGACGATCAGTCCCAGCATGATCGCGACGTAGGTGCCGGACTCGACGAGCGCATTGCCGCCGACGAGTTCGTCGACGTCGAGCTGCTGCGGGAGGTAGGCGTACTTCACCGGGCCGAACATCGTCGACTGGCAGCCCATCAGGAACAGCACCAACAGCAGCAGAACATACTGGCTGGAGAGCAGTGCAACAGCCGCGATGAGCATCAGCGCAATTTCCAGCAGCTTGACGGCACGTATCAGCCGCGACTTCTCGTACTTGTCGGCCAGCTGCCCCGCAGTCGCCGAGAACAGGAAAAACGGCAGTATGAACAGGGCGCCGGCGACATTCGCAAGCTGGCTCGCATTCATGCCGGCTACCAGCGTTCCCTGGAAGGTCACGAGAATGACGAGCCCGTTGCGGAACACGTTGTCGTTGAAGGCCCCGAGAAACTGGGTCACGAAGAACGGCGCGAAACGGCGTTGCCGGAGCAGTGTAAATTGGCTCGAGTCGGACAAGGCCGCGCCTTTCTGAGACCGGGGCGGGCTCAATATAACAAATGCGCCTGCCGGCCTCGCCGGCCCGGAGAACTGCGAACTGGTCCATATCCGGATTTATGTCCAGTGGTATTATCGCGAACGTGGAGTTTGGGCTGACGCCTCGCTTGGGTGTTCGCAACTCACTGATTAATCATGAAAAATAGACGCCCGATCATCGTGCTCGGCGCCTGCGGCCTGCTGGCCGCCTGTGCCAGGGAGCAGCCGCCGCCGACCGTGGCGGAATTCATGGAGGACCCGATCCTGCTCGAGGCCGCCATGGTCCGCTGCGGGCAGAACCGGTCGTCGACCAAGTACGAGCCCGAATGCGTCAACGCACGCGACGCCGTCAACCGGTTCGCACGCGCGGAGGAGGAGAAGCGCCGCGCGGAGTTCGAGGCCGAATCCGAGCGCAAACGACGTACATTGCGGCGTACCCAGGAGGCGGCGGCGGAGGCACGCCGGCGTGCCGAGGAAGCCGAACGCCTGCGCCAGGAGCAGGACTACCTGCTGCAGTTTGGCACCGAACCCGGCGCAGAGCGCCCCGCGCCGACCAGCCCGACAGACGCTGCGCCGGCCGTGCCGAGCGCCGAGCCGCCACTACAGACCGGGGCGACCGCCCCCGGCGCCACGCCGGCCGCCGGGGAAGGCCAGGACCTGCAATCGATACGGGACGAACTGCAGCGCCGGCAGGAAAGCGATCCGCGCTAGCGAGATCTCGCGGCGCCTGAGCCCGCCCGGGCTCGCCTCCGCGAGGTCGCCCGGGCTCGGCTTACCGGTACTGCTGTGCGACCCCGTCGTCTCCGTACTGCGCGTCCGGGTCACCGACTGCGAACGTGCGGACTTTCGGCTTCGGTTCCGGGGCGGCCGGCTGCGACGCCGCCGCAATGCCGGTATCCATTCCCGGCTGCGTCGGCAGCCGCGCGGTCTGGGCCGTCAGCAATTGCACGAAATTGTTCGCTGCGACCGGGGCCATGTTGCCGGAACTCGCGAAGATCCGTTCGGGCGTGACGCTGGAGGAGCCGTAGAACGCGGCATTGCTCTGCCGGTCCATCGTAATGCCGGATCCCTCGAGTGCGACGCCAGCGAACAGTCCGCGATTGCGGGAATACGAATACACCTCGGCCTTGAATTCGACGTCGGTCGCGAGCCCGGTCTGGCGCCCGACCGGACCGGCGGCGATCGATGCGTCTGCGCCGAGCGTCAGCTTGCCGTTCTGGATGTCCTCGACGCCCTTGCGGGTCTTGAACACCAGGATCACGTCGGATGACTGCGCGCCGGCCTGCCATCCCAGGCTGCCGCCCGTCAACGTCACGAAAGCCGGGTTGCTCCACGAGTTGTCGGGCTGGCGCACGACGAGGATGCCCTTGCCGCGCCTTGCGCCCAGCACGAATCCGACCTTGACCACATTCGGGACTACCGCCACGGCGTAGGCCCTGGCCAGCAGTGCCGGCGGAATCGACTGCTCCGGAATGCGCAGGAACTGGTCGAGCACATCCGTTGCGTCCGCGACGCGTTTTTCTTCCGTGGTGGCCGCGGCGGCCGGCAGAGCCAGCGCGACCAGGGATATGATTAACAGGGAATGCAGGCGTATGCGCATAATGATCGTCCGCTGTGTGAACATGAATGGCACCCGAAGCGCAGCCCAAGCGCGCCGCTATCGTCTTGTATTCAGATCCTGATCGCGGCCGGGAGTTCCTCTGGACCCGGATGATACTCCATATGCGGAGGACGCTCACCGTCAGGCGGAACCGGGCATAGCCTCCAGGATCGGCGGCAGCGGGCACTCCAGCGATACGCAGACAGTACGCAGCATCTCCGCCTCGCGCGCATTGACCTCCCCGTCGTGCAGGACGGTTGCGGTCGCGGCCTCGAGCAGCGTCTTCATCGCGGCGGGCGACATGCGTACCAGCACGTCGAGGCAGCGATCGAAGTCCGCGACGCTCGCATGCGCGACGGCATTCAGTGTCTCGGATTCCGCCCACTGCCCGAAGCGATCGATGCCGGCGCGAAAGGCCTCGCGGCGGGATGCCTCGCCGCCATGACCGCGGAGCGCGAGCTGGCCGAGCAGCGTGACCGCGGCCCGGCGAAGCTCGTCACGGCCCGGCCTGCCGCGGCGCGTTCGATGGCCCGGCGCGGCGGACTGGCCGAGACTCGTCGACAGGATCCGGAAGAAACAGTACTCCTCGAAGTCGACTTCGCCATCCATGTCGATGAGGCGCTGCGCGAGATCGAGCAGGAACTCGAGATGCTGAGCGGGCATGCGTTTGAGGGCCGGGAACGAGATCTCGAGCAACGGCAGGCGGAAGTGCGCTCCGAGTTTCGCGACCTGCGCGTGATAGCGTTGCAGCATCGCGGTTCGTTCCGGGCCGAGTTGCTGCCGTAGCAGCTCGAACTGTCGCGCCGGCTCCGTTATGCCGGCGAGCAGCAAAGCCAGGGCCAGGAGGTAGGCTTGCGACGGCGAGTGGGCGGCGTCGCTTATGGTCATCGGCACGGCACGCCTCAGGCGCGTCGCGAAATCGACGTGTGCGGCGCCCGGCCGTCCGACCGACGCGGCGAGTGCGGCCGGTGCAACCGCGACTGAACCGGCAAAGGCCGAGAAGGGGGCGGCCGCATCGGCATCGTCGCCGGCGGCGGGCTCGCGGTCACGCAGGTGGATGACGGGGTACTGTGAGTCATCGAAGCCGGGCTCGAGCTTCCGGATCCGGTCGGTCAGCGGCGGGTGCGTCGCAAACAGCGACGCGAAGCGGGCACCCCGCGCGATCAGCATGTGACTGACTTCTTCAGGATCGGCTGCCCGGAAATACGACCCCGCTTCGTATCCCCCGATCTTCTTCAATGCGCCCGCGATGCCGTCCGTCTGCCGCGTGAACTGCACCGCGGACGCGTCGGCAAGGTATTCGCGCTGCCTCGACACGGCGGCCTTGACCACGCGGGCGACGAACACGCCAATCCAGCCGAGGATGGCGAAGCCGAGACCGATCAGGATGATGCCGCCGGCATTCTTGCCGCCGCGGCGCGAGGAGACCAGGTTCGACGTCCGGGTATTGCGGAGTATCGTCCGGCCGATCATGCCGATTACCATGATGCCGAACAGCACGCCCATCATGCGGATATTGAGCCGCATGTCCCCATTCAGGATGTGGCTGAATTCGTGCGCAATGACGCCCTGCAGCTCGTCGCGGTCGAGGAGTTCGAGTGTGCCGCGAGTCACTGCGACGGCCGCATCGCCCGGCGCGTATCCTGCCGCGAACGCATTGATGCCCGGCTCCTGCTCGAGCACGAAGATATCCGGCACCGGCACTCCGGAGGCTATGGCCATTTCCTCGACGACGTTGCGCAGCCGCTGCCGCAGGGGGTCCTGCACGTCGGCAGAGACGAGCGTACCGCCGAGATCGGTCGCAACGCGGCTGCCGCCGGCCGACAGTCGTGCCGTTTTGAAAAGCGTCGAACCGACGATCAGCAGCGTGGCAGCGGCGGCAGTCCAGAGCAGCAGTGCCGGATGCGGCGGAGTACCGACCTCACCGACGGTGTAGAACGCGCCGGCAACGACCAGCGTTACGCCGGCGACGATCAGCACCGTGGCGGCAAGATACACGACCACCAGCCAGCGCGTAGCGCGCCTGGCCTTGTCCTGGGCGTCGAAGAAATTCACGGGCGCCACCTGCGACGGGCGGGTAATCCCGCCCGTCTCGGCCGGTTCAGGTGAACGAGACGTTCGGGACGGCGCGCGTTTCCTCGGCATCGATCTCGAGGAAGCTTGCGGCGTCGAAACGGAACATGCCCGCGACGATATTGTTCGGGAAGTTCTCGACCTTGTTGTTGTAGGTCATCACCGAGTCGTTGAAGGCCTGGCGCGCGAAGGCCACCTTGTTCTCGGTACTGGAAAGCTCTTCCTGGAACTGCATCATGTTCTGGTTCGCCTTGAGGTCCGGGTAGGCCTCCGACAGCGCGAACAGCCGACCCAGCGCGGCGCCGAGCGCCCCTTCCGATTCCCCGAGCTTGCGTATGGCCTCCGCGTTGGACGGGTCGGCTTTCGCCGCGTCGAGGTCCGTGACGGCCGAGTTGCGGGCCCTGATCACGGCGTCCAGCGTCTCGCGCTCGTGCTTCATGTAGCCTTTTACCGCCTCCACGAGATTCGGAATCAGGTCGTGCCGGCGCGTAAGCTGCACGTCGATCTGCGCGAACGCATTTTTGACGCGATTCCTGAGATTGACGAGACTATTGTAGATGCCGATCACGTAAATGATCAGCGCGCCGATGACGGCAAGGAATATCAGGAATGAACTCACCGTTGGTCTCCCGGAAGCGGTTGCGGTCGCGCAAGGATAAACCCTGCGCTCCGGCGGCGCTAGTTATTGTAATTTCGACGATTTTCTCGATCCCGGGCGGAGCTCGCGCTGACTGGCTCGGCGACTCACGCGGCATGATGGGCACCGAGGTCAGCGTGTACCTGTGGCACGACGACGCGGAACTCGGCGCGCATGCCGTCGAGGCCGTGTTTGCCGAGATGGAGCGCATCAACGCGCTGATGAGCACCTATCTCGAGGACAGCCGCATCTCGGAGATCAACCGGCAGGCGGCCCGGGCGCCGGTGCCGGCCGGCAAGGAGCTGTTCGACCTGATCGAGCGCTCTCTCGATATCTCGGTCCTGACCCGCGGCGCGTTCGACATCACCTACGACAGCGTGGGCCAGCACTACGACTTCCGGGAGCGCAGGCGCCCGGACGAGGCCACCGTCGAGGCCGAGCGGCAGCGCATCGACTTCCGGCAGGTGCGGCTGCATCCCCTTGAGCAATCGGTCAGTTTCAGCCGGGATGGCGTACGTATCAACCTGGGCGGCATCGCGAAGGGCTACGCGGTCGAGCGGGGCGTCGCCGTACTGCTCGGCCTGGGTGTGCGCCACGCCCGGGTCACGGCCGGCGGCGATACGCGACTCCTCGGCGACCGGCGGGGCCAGCCGTGGATGGTCGGCGTCCGGGATCCCCGCGACGAGGAGCGCATTACGGTGACCATCCCGCTCGAAAACGAGGCGATCTCGACCTCGGGCGACTACGAGCGATTCTTCATCGAGGGCGACAAGCGCTACCACCACATCATCGAGCCGCACTCCGGCGAGCCGGCGACGGGCGTCCGCAGTGCGACGATCGTCGGTCCGGATGCCGTCATCACGGACGCCCTGTCGACCTCTGTCTTCGTCATGGGCGTCGACCAGGGCCTCCGGCTGATCGCGACACTGCCGGACTACGAGGGCATCGTCATCGACGCCGACGGCAAGCTCTATTACTCGGACGGGCTCGCGCCGCCGGAGGCGCGGCGCTGAGACGCCAAGGGCGCTGATTCGGCGGGATTTTTCCGGACTTGTGGCACCTTCGCTACGCGCCTGTCGCCGAAAGGCGACGGTTTTTCCCTTTAAATTCAGAAATATAGCGTTATTATTTGCGGCCTATCGGGTCCGGCAGCGCACCGGGTCCGGCAGGCACGGGCCGTTCGCCGGGGCGGTCCGACTGCGGCGATTATGTATAGAGAGGATCGGTTGTTTGTGACTATGATCACGGCCCCGCGGCGAGTCTCGGGTCACCATAGATCGTCGGTATTCCGCGCCCTCCGCAGCCATTTCGCCGCGGCGCCGGCTTAGCCGATTCGTTGGGTTTCCGACCGTGCCCGCGGGGCATGGCGGGCGGTTTACGGTGCTCGTCCTGCGGGCCCCGGTTGATCGGCCGCGAGGCCGGGACGGCGCGCCGGGACGCGCGCCGTCGTAACGAACGCAAGGAACTTAGCCATGAAGGGACTTGGAAAGATACTGCTGGTCGCAGCGCTCACCGTACTGGCACAGGGTGGCATTGCCGCCTCCGACCTCACGGGCCAGTCGGCACCGGACTTCGCGCTGAAGAGCGCCACAGGCGAAAACCTGCGCCTCAGCGAGTACCGCGGCGACGTGGTCATGATCAACTTCTGGGCGACCTGGTGCGGGCCCTGCCGGCAGGAGATGCCCCTGCTCGATGACCTGTACAGCCGTTACCAGCGCGTCGGGTTCAGCCTGCTCGGCGTCAACATCGACGACGATTCGCGGCGCGCGATGCAGATGGTCGAGGAACTCGGCGTGAACTTCCCGGTCCTGTTTGACGAGAAAAAAACCGTCAGCAAGCTCTACCAGGTCGAGGCGATGCCGGTCACGGTGATCGTCGACCGCGCGGGCACCGTGCGCCACGTACATCACGGCTACAAGCCCGGCTACGAGGAGCAGTACCTGACCCAGATCCGCGCCCTCCTGCGGGAGTAAGGGCAAATATGGCGAACGACCGATATGCGCGAGCTTAGCGCGGGAGAATCACGGTGAGACGATTGGTGAAAGGGGCGGTGCCGGGTGTGCTGCTTATGATGGCCGGGCTTGCGGCGAATGCGCAGGATCTCGGTTCGGCCGCAACGGACGCGTCGCTCGCGAACGAGGCAGAATCGCGCCAGGAGTTCCGCAGCCTCGACGAAGAGGTGCAGTCGCTCAAGAAGGAAGTGCTCGACCTCAACCGGGACCTGTTCCTGCTCGAGGAAGAGCTGTTGTTTCCGGCAAACTCCCAGGTCGCCTTCTTCATTTCGATGGACATCGGCGAATATTTCGGACTCGACTCCGTCAACCTGAAGGTCGACGGCAAGGAAGTCGCGAACTACCTGTACACGCAGCGCGAGGTCGATGCGCTGGTTCGCGGCGGCGTTCATCGGCTGCACATGGAAAACCTCAAGGTCGGGGAGCACGAGCTGATCGCCGTGTTCACCGGCAAGGGGCCGCACGGGCGCGACTACCGGCGCGGCGCAACGCTTCGATTCAACAAGGGCATAGGTGCCAAGTACGTCGAACTCGAGATCACCGACCGGATAAGCAAGCAGCAGCCCGAATTCGATATCCGGGAGTGGGAGTAGTACTTGGCGCCTGTCCGCGCGATATTGCCGGCCATCTGTCTGACGTTGCTGGCGGCGTCAGCGCCGCCGCAGCTTGCCGTCGCCGACGAATACTTGCCGCCCACGGTAATCCAGGACCCGCAGTATGGCGAAGTCCTGTTCTACTTTTACCAGGAAGACTATTTCCCGGCGATCGTCCGGCTGCTCGCGGCGCAGAAGCAGGCGCAGTTCAACCATCATGGCGGCGAGGCGGAGCTCCTGCTCGGCGGACTCTACCTGTCCTACGGGAATCACCTGCGTGCGGCAGAAATCTTCGAGCAGCTGCTGGCCGGCAATGTCCGGCCCGAGGTCCGCGACCGGACCTGGTTCTTCCTCGCGAAGATCTGGCAGCAGCGCGGCTACCTCGAGGAATCGGCCAGTGCGCTGGCCAACATTCGTAGTTCGCTGCCGGGCTCGATGGAAGCGGAACGACGCATGCTGGCCGCGCAGCTGATGATCGACGGCGGCGACTACGCCAGCGCGATCGGGCAACTTGGCAACTGGGCCGACAGTACGGAATGGGCAAGCTACGCGCGCTTCAACCTGGCCGTCGCGCTGGTGCGCAGCGGCCAGGTCAACTCGGCCGCGGCAATGCTCGACGAGATCGGCCGCATGGACCCGTTCAACGAGGAACTTCGTTCCCTGAAGGACCGCGCCAATCTGGCGCTCGGCTACGCGTATCTGCAGGACGGCCAGCCGCTCGCGGCCAAGTTGCCGCTGCAACGGGTGCGCCTGAACGGCCCGTTCTCCAACAAGGCCCTGCTCGGGGTCGGCTGGGCCGATGCCGAAGTGCAGGACTTCCGTCGCGCCCTGGTGCCATGGATGGAACTCAAGGATCGCGACCTGCTCGATTCGGCGGTGCAGGAGTCGATGCTGGCGATACCCTACGCCATGGCGAAGCTCGATTCGATCAGCCAGGCGGCGGACCATTACCTCAACGCCGTCGAGGCGTTCTACGAGGAATCGCGCCGGATCGACCGGATGATCGACCTGATCGAGTCCGGCGACCTGTTCGAGCAGTTTCTGGCGCAGGATCCCGCCCAGACGAGCGGGTGGTTCTGGCGGCTGGACGATCTGCCCAGGAGCCCGGAGACCCGTTATCTCTATCACCTGCTCGCCAGCCACGAATTCCAGGAAGGTCTCAAGAACTACCGTGACCTCGACTACCTGACACGTAACCTGGATCGCTGGCAGTCGAGCGTCGGCGTCTACCGCAACATGCTGGATACGCGGCAGCTGGCCTATGACGAGCGCCTGCCGCGCGTTGAGGCGAGTCTCGAAGCAGCGGACCTCGATGCGCTGGTCGAGCGCAAGCTCGAGCTGGACGCCCGCCTGAACATCATCGAGGAGAACGCCGACTTCCTGGCCCTGGCGACGAAGCGCGAGTTCGAACAGTGGGGCGAGATCACGGCGCTGGAGCGAAATCCCGCGCTCGGGGCCGAGATGGTTGAGACGGTACGCTCGGTCTCGCGGCGAACCGGCGTGGTCAGCGAGCAACAGGTGCGGCGGCCGGGCGAAGCCGATGAGGCGCGCCACAAGCTGCGCCTGCTGAAGGGCGTCCTCCAGTGGGACCTCGAAAAGGAGTTCCAGGCGCGGCTCTGGTCGGTTCGTCGCGACCTCCGGCAGGCCGGCGAGGCGCTGGTCGAGGCGCAACGGGCCCGACGCCAGATAGACGAATCGATGCGGGACGAGCCGGCGCAGTTCGCGTCCTTGGATGCGCGCGTCAGCGGATTGAGCCCGCAGATCGACACGATCAAGGCGCGGGTCGATGCGGCTCGGGAACGCCAGCTCGGCTTCCTGCGGCGCATCGCCGTCGCGGACCTCGAGGCCCAGAAGCGGCGGCTCGATACCTACACCGTGCAGGCGCGCTTCGCACTGGCCGCCATATACGACATGTCGGCCACGGTGGGGGCGAGCACGCAATGATTGCCCGGCTCGTTTCGCTGGTCCTGTTTGCGCTGGCGCTCGCGCCGGTGCAGGCGCCTGCGCAGCACGAGGATACGATCAAGAGCCTGGAAAAAAAGACCTACGAGGTCAAGCCCGGCGGCCTGATCATCGACAGTACCGACCGCGCGCGCGAGAGCTACCGCTCCTTCCTCGACCTGATCTCGGCAGACCCCGAGCTGCGAGCGGAGGCGATGCGGCGGCTGGGCGATCTCGAACTCGAGGCGATGGAGGCGCAGGCAGGCGCAAGCGGCGACGACGGGCAGAATGCAGCGGCTTACTCGGGCGCCGTGACCCTGTTCCAGCAGCTGCTGGAGGCCTACCCGGAATACCGCCGCAACGACACTGTCCTTTACCAGCTCGCGCGCGCATATGAAATCGGCGGCCAGACTGACGACGCGCTGCGCGTGCTGAACGAGCTGATCGCGCGGTACCCGGCCACCGAGCTGCTCGACGAGGTCCAGTTCCGCCGGGGCGAGATGCTGTTCCTGCGCAAGGACTACGACTCGGCCGAAGAGGCCTACCGCCAGGTCGTGGCTTTCGGTGACGAATCGCGCTACTACGAGCAGTCGCTTTACAAGCTGGCCTGGTCACAGTTCAAGCTGGCGAAGCACGAGGAGAGCCTGGATCCGTTCTTCGGCCTGCTCGACCGTCGGATTGGCGGCATCAAGCTGAAGGACGGCGACGAAAGGCTCGACGAGCTGAGCCGCGCCGAACGTGAGCTGGTCGAGGATACCTTCCGCGTGCTGTCGATCAGCTTCTCGTACATGGACGGCGCCGAGTCGATAGACGACTACCTGGCGAAGCGCGGCCACCCGCACTACGGCTACGTCATATACATGAACCTGGGGGACCTGTATCTCGACAAGGAACGCTATGTGGATGCGGCCGAGACCTACGAGGCGTTTGTACGGCAGGATCCGGACCATGCGAAGGCGCCGCTGCTCCAGGTCGAGGTTATCGAAGCGTACAAGCAGGGCGGTTTCCCGACCCTGGTGCTCGACGCCAAGAAGTCCTACGTCGACCGTTACGGCATGGACCGGCCGTTCTGGCTGCTGAACCCGCCGGAGGAAAACACGGCAGTTGCCGCTCACCTGAAGGCAAACCTGACCGACCTTGCGCAGTATTACCATGCGGAGGCCCAGGCCAACGGCAAACGCGAGGACTACCAGGAAGCCGCGCGCTGGTATCGCAAGTTCCTGGACTATTTCCCGGGCGAGCCCGACAGCGCGAACACGAATTTCCTGCTCGCGGAGATCCTGTTCGAGAGCCAGGATTACTACGAGGCGACGCTCGAGTACGAACGCACGGCCTACGACTACGCGGTGCACCCGCGCTCGAGCGAGGCCGGCTACGCGGCGATCCTGGCCTACCGTGAGCACGAGCAGCGGCTGGAGGGCTCGGCCAGGGCGGCCTGGCACCAGCGCTATCTCGACAGCGGGCTGCGCTTCGCGGATACCTATCCCGAGCACCCGGAATCCGGCGCCGTGCTGACGACCGTGGCCGAGGACCTGTTCGCGCAGAACCAGTTCGATCTCGCGATCGCGGTCGGCCAGACTGTCGTCGCGAAGCAGCCGCCGGTAGATCCGGAGCTGGCGCGCACCGCATGGACAGTCATCGCCCATTCGCAGTTCGATCTCCAGAACTACCCGGAAGCGGAGAACGCTTACTACCGCTTGCGTACGTTCGTGCCTGCGGAGGAAACGGAGGCGCAGCAGGAGATCAAGGACCGCATTGCATCGTCGATCTACAAGCAGGGTGAGCTCGCGCGCGACGCCGGCTTCCTCGATGCCGCGGTCGCGCATTTCATGCGCCTGGGACAGGCCGTACCCGATTCGAATATCCGGGCGACGGCGGAGTACGACGCCGCCGCCGCGCTGATCACGATGGGCGAATGGGGCCGCGCCAGCGGCGTCCTCGAGGATTTTCGCAGGAACTATCCGGACAGCGAATTCGCCGACGACGTGACCGCAAAGCTCGCCGTCACCTATCTCGAATCCGGGCGCGGCGCCGAAGCCGCTGCCGAGTTCGAATCGATCGCGGATGCCGCCACCAGCACCGACGAGGTGCGGCGCGACGCGCTGTGGAAGGCGGCTGAACTGTACAAGGACAGCGCGAAGGCGGGCGACGAGGAACGCGTGCTGAGGAACATCGTCGCGCGTTACCCCAATCCGATCGTCGAGTCGATCGAGGCGCGCAACCGACTGGCCGAACTCGCAGAAGCCCGCAACGACGGCCAGGCGCGCGTCGCCCAGCTGCAGGACATCGTGCGCGTCGACGCGACTGCGGGCGCACAGCGCAGCGATCGCACCCGCTACCTGGCGGCAAAGGCGTCGCTCGAACTCGCAGAGCCGGTGCGCCGTAATTTCGCGGTGCTGAAGCTGACCCAGCCGCTCGCTGACAGCATGAAGCTGAAACGGGCGGCAATGGAGGACGTGCTGAAAGCCTACGGCGACGCAGCGGCCTACGGCGTCGCCGAGGTAACGACGGCGGCGACCTTCCGATTGGCCGAGGTCTACCAGCAGATGGGGCGCGACGTGATGGACTCGGAGCGCCCGGCGGAACTGGACCAGGACGCGCTGGAGGAATACGAATTCCTGATCGAGGAACAGGCGTTTCCGTTCGAGGAAAAGGCGATCGAGCTGTTCCAGGCCAACACCGATCGCGCGGCGGACGGCGTCTACGATGAGTGGGTACAGAAGAGTTTCGATGAGCTTGCCGAGCTGATGCCGGCACGCTACGCAAAACTGGAACGCAGCGAAGATGTGGTTACGGCGCTTTATTGAGCCTGGCCGACCGGCCGGGACGGTGCGGGGCTGGGCGCAGGCCTGCCTGCTGCTCCTGCTCGCCGGCTGTGCGAGCACCCCGCCGCAGGTCGAGGCGCCGGTCGCCGGCGAGGAGGGCGCGGTCCTCCGCGAGGTGCCGCCACGCGCCCAGACGCTGTACGAGCAGGCCATCGCCGCGCTGGCGGCGGGGGACACCGTGGACGCGCAGCTGCGCTTCGAGGCATTCGTGCTCGAATTTCCAGACTTCCCGGGCGCCTACGTCAATCTCGCGATCATCCATGCGAAAAACGGCGATGACCGGGCTGCCGAAGGCAGCCTCACCGACGCGCTGATTCTCGACCCGGACTATGCGCCGGCGCTGAACCAGCTCGGCATGCTATTGAGGCGGCAGGGAAAATTCCACGACGCGGAATCCGCTTATTTGAAGGCGGTCACAGCCGAGCCGGACTATGCCTTGGCACACTACAACCTGGGCGTCCTCAATGAACTGTACCTGCAGCGGCTCGATGTCGCGCTGCAGCATTTCGAGATCTACCAGGGGCTGAACGGCGCGGACGAAGAGGTCGAGAAGTGGATCACCGACCTGAAGCGCCGGCTGCAGGACAACCAGCGTACCGCGAACATGACGGAGTAGAGGATATGCCGCGCCGGATCGCCATCATGCTGCTCTGCCTCGCCCCGGAGCTTGCCGCGTTTGCGCAGGAGTCCGTCGAGGACGAGGCGAATGCAGCCAGCCGGGAAGAGCGCGAGGAACTCGAGCCTGCCGTACCGAGCGAGGTACTGGCGGCCGGGTCGGAGCGCCGCTACACGGATTCGGGCGTAATGGACGAACTCGAGCTGGGCCGCAGCGAGATCACGGGTAACCAGGAGCTGCCTAAAGTGCTTTACATCGTGCCATGGCGGAAATCTGACCCGGGCGACCTGATGGGCCGGCCGGTCAATACGCTGCTGAACGAGGTGCTGGCGCCCGTGGATCGTTCCGAATTCGTGCGCCAGGTCGATTATTACCATCGTCTGAACGACGATAATCGCTAGCTGTAAGAACGTTTGATTTTCTAGAGGAGCAATCAAATGGATGCTGTACACGCCATTGTGCGTTTTTTCCAGGAAGGTGGGGTGTTCATGTACCCCATCATGATCGTGTTCGGCCTCGGCGTGGCGATCGCGGTCGAGCGCTGGACCTATCTCACCGTGTCCGGAGCGAGCAATCGGGCCCTGTGGAAGAAGATCGTGCCCTTCCTGAAGGCCGGTAACTTCCAGGAGGCCGCTACGGTCACCAGCAAGTCCAAGGCCGCGATCGCGTCGATCCTGACCTACGGCCTGTACCGCGTGAAGTCGGCGCGTCGCCGGGACGACATCGAGAAGGCGATGGAGGAGAGCCTGATGGAGGTGCTGCCGCGCCTCGAGAAGCGGACGCACTACCTCGCGACGCTCGCGAATATTGCGACGCTGCTGGGACTGCTCGGCACGATCATCGGTCTGATCACGGCTTTCACCGCGGTATCCAACGCGAATCCGGCCGACAAGGCGGACCTGCTATCGGCGAGTATCTCGGTCGCAATGAATACGACCGCGTTCGGCCTGATGGTCGCAATACCGTTGCTGCTGGTCCATGCGCTGCTGCAGACGAAAACGAACCAGATCGTCGATAGTCTCGAGATGGCCAGCGTGAAATTCCTTAACGCGGTAACGGAACGTCAGCTGAAGCCGGCCGGAGCCTGATTCGATGTTACGTAGCCGCCGACATGGCCGTCGCAACGTTGAGACGGCAGAACTCAACATCACGGCGTTCATGAACCTGATGGTGGTCCTCGTCCCGTTCCTGCTGATTACAGCGGTGTTCTCGCGACTGGCGATTGTAGAACTCAATCTGCCAGGCTCCTCTAACGAGCCCGTTGAAGAACAGGAATTGACCTTCCAGCTGGAAGTCATCGTCCGGGATGACCGGATCGAGGTGGGCGACCGGAATATCGGCGCGCTGGGCATCTATCCCAACGGCGCCGACGGCTACGACTTCGAGGCGCTGAGCAAGAAGCTCACCGAGCTCAAACGCAGCTATCCCGACAAGACCGACGCATCGATCTTGCTGGAGTCGGACATTTCCTATGACACGCTGGTACAGGTCCTGGACCGCGTTCGCATCGAGGAGACCATTGACGGTGACTCGATCGTGCGCTCGGACCTGTTCCCGGATATTTCGATCGGTGACGCGCCGGTCGAACAGGGCGGAGCCTGAAACATGGAAAGATCCAAGCGCGCAGCAAGAATGGAGCGGCGTCACGAGCGCGGCAAGCGCGGCGGCGCGTTGAACCTCGTTTCCCTGATGGACATCTTTACGATTCTCGTGTTCTTCCTGCTGGTCAATTCGGCGGAGGTCGAGACGCTGCCAAACGCCAAGGACATCCAGTTGCCGGAGTCGATTGCGGAGGAGAAGGCGAACGAAACGGTAGTAATCATGATCAGCGACAAGGACATCATCGTGCAGGGCCTGCCGGTAGCCAAGGTCGCGGACGTCATGAAGCTGCCGGGCAACGACATCCCGGAGCTTCGCCAGGCCCTGATGTCGCAGAACGACCGTGTCCTCAGGCGCGAGGCGCTCGATGACATCGCCGGACGCGAGGTCACGATCATGGGTGACAAGGATATTTCGTACAAGCTCTTGAAGAAGGTGATGGCGACGTGCACCGCGTCCGATTACGGCCGGATCTCGCTCGCTGTCCTGCAGAAGAGCTCTGACAAACTCGACAGTCTGAGTGCGGCCAGGTAACGGGCCCCGAAGGGACTCAAGCTCAGGAGTTGGAGATTGGACTTACCGTTCTACAGAGAGTACGAACTTCCCTGGACCAGTAGTTCGGGCCAGGAAGAGAAGTTCCGACGTATCCTCGGGATCGTTCTCGCGGCGCTGCTCGTGCTCGGTCTGATCTGGCCGTTCCTGCCGACGCCCGAGCCGGACCCCTATGACGTCGAGGAATTGCCGCCGCGTTTCACGAAGCTGCTGCTGGAACAGCAGAAGCCGCCGCCGCCCCCGCCCCCGAAGCCCGAGCCTGAGCCGGAACCCGAGCAGTTGACGCAGCCGGAGCCGGAACAGGTGGCGGAGAAGCCGCCGGAGCCCGAGCCGCAACCCGAGCCCGAACCGGAGCCGCAGATCGATCGCCAGCAGCAGGCCCGTGAGAAAGCCAAGGCCGCACTGCTGCCGTTCACCGAAGAACTGGCCCAGCTGGCAGACAGCAATGTGCTCGACCGCGTGACGGACGACCGGCCACTTAGCACATCGGTGGGACAGGCCGAGCGAAATGAACGCTCGATGATCACGTCGAAGGTCGGCACGGCCAGCGGCGGCATCAACACCGCGAGCCTCTCCCGCAACACGGGCGGGACAGGGCTCGGCGAGCGCAGCACGACGCAGGTGGAGAGCCCGGTCGAAGCGGTCGGTGACGGCGCCGGAGCCGGTGGCGCCAGGCGCACGGGCTCGAGCGGCAAGGCATCACGCAGCCGCGAAGAGATAGAGCTCGTGTTCGACAAGAACAAGGGCGCGATCTTCGCGCTATACAATCGCGCCCTGCGCGAAGACCCGACGCTCGAAGGCAAGCTCGTACTGCGCCTGACCATCGCCCCCTCCGGCGAGGTGACTTTCTGCGAGATCGTGTCGAGCGAGCTCGGCAACGATGAGCTCGAGCGCCGCCTGGTACAGCGCGTCAAGCTGTTCCGTTTCGAGGCCAGGGACGTCGAGCCGATCACAACGACCAAGCCGATAGACTTCTTCCCGGCCTGATCCGGGGAGGGCATCGGGCAAAAAGACCGGCGCAGCGCCCGGACACGGCGTTGCGGCCCCGCGCTTGCATTTGGCGTGCGTTTCCGTGACCGTAACGAAATGACAAATCGGGCGCCCGCGGGCGCCAAGCTGCGGGGAAACGCTTGAGATCCACGATTGCCGTCCTGGCGGCGCTGCTGATCGAAGTCGCGCCGGGCGCCGATGCAGCGGAGCCGATCGTCGCCGGGGCAAACATCGGCAACGTCCCCTGGGAGTTCCAGGATGCCGACGGCGGTTTCGTCGGCTTCGAACTCGACCTGGTTCGAGAGGTGGGCAAGCGGCTCGGCCGGGAGGTCGAGGTTGTCAACATCCCGTTCAACGGCCTGTTCTCCGCGGTGCAGTCCGGCCGCATCGATATCGCGCTGTCATCGATCACGATTACGGACAAGCGCCTGCGATCGGTTTCCTTCGCGCAGCCTTACTACGACAGCGCCCAGTCGCTGACCGTACTCGAGCAGAGCGGCAACGCCGGGCTTGCCGACATGCGTGGCAAGGTCGTCGGCGTGGACACCGGCTCGACGGGTGACATGTGGACCAGTGCGAACCAGGCGAGTTACGGATTCGGCGAGATACGTCGCTACGAAGGCCTCGCGCCTGCGATGCTCGATCTGCAGAGCATGCGCATCGACGGCTACATCTCGGACATTCCTGCGCTCGAGTACTACATCAAGGACAAACGCGGTTTCCGGATTGCGGAGCGCATAGAGACCGGCGAGAGCTATTCGATGATGTTCGCGCGGGACAATCCGCTGGTTGACGCGGTGGACGCTGTTATTGCCGAGCTGAAACGCGAGTCCTATCTCGCGGGCCTGCATCAGAAATGGTTCGGCTCGGTGCCGGCGCCGGGCAGCGCGACCGTGCTCGTGAAGCCGCTGCCGCGCGCACCGCAATAGAGCGGAACCCTCCCGGAGCTGCGCCGCGTGAGTTTCGCTGAAACCTTTCTGAACCTGGACGTTTTGCGGAACTCGTTCCCGCTCCTCCTGTCGGGCCTCGGCGTTACGGCCCGGCTCGGGCTCGTCAGCATCGCGGCAGGCCTGGTGCTCGGCCTGTTTGTCGCGTTGGCCCGGATTTACTCGGTCCAGCCGTTCCGGCTGCTCGCACGGATCTACATCGACATCTTCCGCTCGGTGCCGCTGCTGGTGCTCCTGATCGTCGTTTACTATGCCTTGCCCTTCGTCGGGCTACGGTTGTCCCCGTTCATGTCCGCGGCCTGTGCGCTGACGCTCGTGTCCGGCGCGTACGCCGCGGAGATCTTCCGAGCCGGCATCGAGGCGATTCCGCGCGGGCAGTTCGAGGCATCGCAGGCGCTCGGGCTCTCGTACCGGCACATGATGACCGATGTGATCCTGCCGCAGGCGATCCGTATCGTCATTCCGCCGCTGACGAACAACTGCATCAACGTCATCAAGGACACCGCGCTGGCATCGGTCGTCGCGATGCCGGATCTCCTGAAGCAGGCGACCCAGGCACAGGCGCTGGAGGCCAACCCGACCCCGCTCATCGTTGCCGCGCTGATGTATGTCGCTATCCTGTGGCCGCTGGTGCTGCTGGTCGGCCGGCTGGAACGCCGCTTCCGGCAGGGAGGGTCCTGATGGCGGCCATCGTCTCGATCCGGAACCTCTCCAAGCGCTTCGGCAGCGCCCAGGTGCTGACCGGCGTCAGCCTCGACGTCGAAGAGGGCGAGGTCGTTTGCGTCATCGGTCCGTCCGGTGCGGGCAAGTCGACGCTGATCCGCTGTATCAACCTGCTCGAGGATTTCGACAAATCGGGCGAGATCTTCGTGGACGGCATCGAGGTGCGGAAAGGGCGCCAACTCGCGGCCGTGCGCGCGGAGGTCGGCATGGTGTTCCAGTCCTTCAACCTGTTTCCGCACCTGACGGTGCAGGACAACATTGCGCTCGCCCCGGAGCGCGTGCGCGGGCTGTCGGTCGAGGAGGCCAGGGCGCGGGCCAGGCGCCTGCTCGATCGCGTGGGGCTCGCCGCGCACGCCGACAAGTACCCGGGCCAGCTCTCCGGCGGCCAGCAGCAGCGCGTGGCGATCGCCCGCGCGCTTGCTATGGAACCGCGCGTGCTTCTTTTTGACGAGCCGACCTCTGCGCTGGATCCCGAGATGGTCGGCGAGGTGCTCGAGGTGATGAAGGGCCTGGCCGGTTCCGGAGTAACCATGATCGTCGTTACGCACGAAATGGGCTTTGCGCGCCAGGTCGCGGACCGCGTGATCTTCATGGACGGTGGCCAGGTCGTCGAGACCGGCACACCGCAGCAGGTGTTCGATGCACCGCGCGAGCAGCGCACCCGGAGTTTCCTGAATGCGATCATCCGCCACTGAGTCGGGCACAGCCGTGAGCGCGCCGCGGCTCGATATCGACTTCGTACGCACCCAGTTCTCCGGGCTCGCGCAGGGCTGGGTGCTGTTCGATAACGCGGGCGGAACGCAGGTCCTGGCGCGCGTGGTGGAACGAATGAACGACTTCCTGTTCCACCGCAACGTGCAGATCGGCGGCAGCTATGAGCTCTCGCAGCGGGCCGCGGCGGCGCTGTTCGACGGACGCCGCGCAATGATGCGGCTCGTCAATGCGCGACGGCCCGAGGAGATCGTGTTCGCCCCCTCGTCGACGGTCGCGCTGCAGAACCTCTCGCGGGCAATGGCCGGGCAACTCTCGGCCGGGGACGAGATCGTCGTTACGACGACGGATCACGAGTCGAACATCGGTCCATGGGCAGGCCTGGAGCGCTGCGGTATCCGGACGAAATTCTGGCAGCCGCGCGGCGAGCGCCTGCTGCTCGATCTCGAAGACCTCGGTTCGCTGATGACGCCCCGGACCAGGCTCGTTGCGGTCACTCACGTCTCCAACATCCTCGGCACCGTCAATCGGATCGACGAGATCGCGCGTTACGTGCACGAGCGCGGTGCCGAAATATGTGTCGACTCGGTCGCCTACGCGCCGCATGCTGCGATCGACGTCCAGACCTGGGACGTCGACTACCTCGTTTTCAGCCTGTACAAGGTTTTCGGGCCGCACGCGGCCGTCCTGTACGGCCGGCACGAGTTGCTGGCCGAACTCGACAACCTGTATCACTACTTTTACGGCAAGGACAAGGTCCCGGCGAAACTCGAGCCCGGCAACGCGAACTACGAACTCGCCTTCGGGTCGACCGGCATCGTCGACTACCTGGGAGAACTCGGCAGGCGTAGTGGCTCTGCCGGCGGCGAGCGCGCGGCGATCGAGGCCGCCTTTGCGGCGATACGGGCCCACGAGCAGCGCCTCGCGGAACGCCTGCTCGGGTGGCTGCGCGGCCGCCCCGACTGCCGGATCCTGGGGCTGCCCTCGGGCGGGGACCCGGGCCGGGTGCCGACGATCAGCTTCACGGTCGCGGGACACGATCCCGGCGAACTGGCCCGGCGCGTCGACGGCTACCGGATCGCGCTACGCTACGGGGACTTCCACGCCCGGCGCCTGGTCGAGTACCTTGGCCTCGCCGGCGCGAACGGCGTGCTGCGGGTTTCCATGGCGCACTACAACACGCCGGGGGAGGTCGACGCGCTGACAGAGGCGCTGGCCGAGATCCTCGGCGACGGAGCCGCCGGCGTTGGCGTACCCGGGAGCGGCTGCTAGGATAGTTGCTGTGGAAACTAAAACGGCCGCGAGGCCTGGGACGGACGGGGAGAAGACGAAGTGAAACTGGCCAGCCTTAAAGCCGGCGGGCGTGACGGGACCCTGCTCGTCGTCAGCCGTGACCTGGACCGTGCGGTTGCCGTGCCGCGGATCGCACGGACCCTGCAGGCCGCCCTGGACGACTGGCCGACGATCGCGCCCAGGCTCGCGTCGGCTGCGGCCCTCCTCGAACAGGGGCCCGTCGAGGGCGAGTTCGCGTTCGACCCTTGCGCCGTCGCCGCGCCGCTGCCGCGCGCCTACCACTGGGTAGACGGCAGCGCCTACGTGAACCACGTGGAACTCGTCCGCAAGGCGCGCGGCGCAGAGATGCCGGAGAGCTTCTGGCATGATCCGCTCGTCTACCAGGGTGGCTCGGACGACTTCCTCGGGCCCTGCGACGACGTGCCCGTGCCGAGCGAGGAGTTCGGCATCGACATGGAAGCCGAGACGGCGGTCATTACCGACGACGTGCCGATGGGCTGCACAGCCGCGGAGGCCGCGGGGCATATCAAGCTCCTCATGCTGGTCAACGACGTGTCGCTGAGGAACCTGATCCCGGGCGAACTCGCGAAAGGTTTCGGCTTCTACCAGGGCAAGCCGTCTACCGCTTTTTCGCCGGTCGCCGTAACGCCGGACGAGCTCGGCGATGCCTGGCGCGACGGCATGATCCACCTGCCGCTGCGAACTTTTCTGAACGGCGAGCTGTTCGGCCAACCGGACTGCGGTGTCGATATGACGTTCAACTTCCCGCAGCTGATCGCTCACGCCACGAAGACGCGCCGGCTCGGCGCCGGTACGATCGTCGGTTCGGGCACGGTATCGAACTACGATCGCTCGAAGGGCGCGAGTTGCATCGCCGAAAAGCGCATGCTGGAGACCATCGATTCCGGCAAGCCGGGCACGCCTTTCATGAGTTTCGGCGACCGGGTAAGGATCGAGATGCGCGGCAGGGACGGCAAGAGCATCTTCGGCGCGATCGACCAGGTAATTGTGCAGGCGATAGTGCAGGCGGCAGTACGGGCACGGGTATAAGCGATGGACGCAACGAGAGTGCAGGCGGGCTACATGAGCGGATTCCGCAACGAGTTCGCGACCGAGGCATTGCCCGGGGCGCTGCCCGTAGGGCAGAACTCGCCGCAGCGCTGCGCCTACGGGCTCTATGCCGAGAAGTTGAGCGGGACCGCATTCACTGCGCCGCGTGCGGCGAACCTCCGGAGCTGGCTGTATCGAATCCGCCCATCGGTCGTCCACGGCGAGTTTCGGCCGATCGACAAGGGCCTGGTAAGAACCGGCCCGGACGGCACACTGACCATGCCTGACCAGCTGCGCTGGGACCCGCTGCCGATGCCCGAGGGCGGCGCGGATTTCGTTGACGGCCTCGTGACGATGGCGGCAAACGGTGCGCCGCTCGCGCAGGCCGGAATCGGCATACATATATATCGTGCGACTCGCTCGATGGGCGACCGGTATTTCCAGGATGCGGACGGCGAATTGCTGATCGTGCCGGAAGCCGGCGGGCTTACGCTCCACACCGAGTTCGGCCTGATAGGGATAGTGCCCGGCGAGATCGCGGTCATCCCGCGCGGCGTCAAGTTCCGAGTCGACCTCGCGGGCGAGTCCGCGCGGGGCTACGTTTGCGAGAACTACGGCGCGGCGCTGACGCTGCCCGAGCGCGGGCCGATCGGCACCGACGGTCTCGCGAACAGCCGTGACTTCCTTGCGCCGGTCGCGGCCTACGAGGATCGCGAGGGCGAGTTCGAGCTCGTGTTCAAGCTGGCCGGCAACCTGTTCGCCTGCACGCTCGGCCACTCGCCGCTCGACGTCGTCGCGTGGCACGGCAACCTCGCTCCCTACAAATACGATCTCCGCCGCTTCAACACGATCGGCTCGATCAGCTATGACCACCCGGACCCGTCGATATTCACGGTACTGACGTCGCCGTCGGACACGCCGTGCACCGCGAACGTCGACTTCGTGATCTTCCCGCCCCGCTGGCTGGTCATGGAGCACAGTTTCCGGCCGCCCTGGTACCACCGCAACCTGATGTCCGAGTTCATGGGACTGATATACGGCGTCTACGATGCAAAGACCGGTGGGGGCTTCGTGCCCGGTTCGTCCAGCCTGCACAACTGCATGGCTGCGCACGGCCCGGACCGCGCTGCGTTCGAGGCCGCCAGCGAGCGGCGACTCGAGCCGGAGAAGCTCGAAGACACCATGGCTTTCATGTTCGAGTCGCGCTACCTGATTCAGCCAACGGCATATGCGATGCAGTGTGCCGCGCTGCAATCCGGTTACCGCGACTGCTGGCAGGACCTGCCGAAGCGGTTCCGGGAAACACCCTGAGGGCCGCGGAACCGCACGATGAAAGCTGCCCTGTACGAGCGTTTCGGCGGTCCCGTCGCCGTCGCGGAACTCCCCGAGCCGGAGCCCGGGCCCGAGGGGGCGGTACTCGAGGTGCGCGCAACCGGCATCTGCCGGAGCGACTGGCACGGCTGGCTCGGCCACGATCCCGACATCCGGTTGCCGCACGTGCCCGGCCATGAACTTGCCGGCGTCGTCGTCGAGGTCGGCCGGCAGGTACGTAACTTCGCCCCCGGCGACCGCGTGACCGTGCCCTTCGTCTGCGGCTGTGGCCACTGCCCGCAGTGCGCCAGCGGCAACGAGCAGGTCTGCGATCGCCAGTCACAGCCGGGCTTCACGCACTGGGGCTCCTACGCGGAGCGGGTCCGGATCGACTACGCCGATCGCAACCTCGTGCGCCTGCCCGATGCGCTCGACTTCGTCACCGCCGCGAGCCTGGGCTGCCGCTTCGCGACCTCCTTCCGCGCGGTAGTGGCGCAGGGACGGGTCGCGGCCGGGCAGTGGGTTGCGGTACACGGCTGCGGCGGCGTCGGGCTCTCCGCGGTGATGATCGCTGCCGCGCTCGGCGCCCGGGTCCTCGCCATCGACGTGAACGATGCGGCGCTGGCACTCGCGCGGCAAGCCGGTGCCGAGGCGTGCATCGACGCCGCCCGCGTCGACGACGTGCCGGCCGCGATCCGGGACGCGACGGGCGGCGGGGCCGCCGTGTCACTCGACGCGCTCGGTTCGGCCGTCACCGCCTTCAACTCGGTCGCCTGCCTGGCCAAGCGCGGGCGGCACGTGCAGGTCGGGCTGATGGCAGGCGATGACAGTCGCGCGCCGCTGCCGCTGGAACTTGTGATTGCGCGCGAACTCGAAGTGGTCGGTAGCCACGGCATGCAGGCCCACCGGTATCCCGACATGCTCGCGATGATCCTCGATGGCCGGCTCGATCCGGCCCGGCTGGTCGGCCGGCGGGTGACGCTCGCCGAGGCCGCTGCCGGACTGGGCTCGGAGGTTTACCTCCGCGGTCCCGGCATCAGCGTCATAGATCGTTTCTGACATGAATTTCCGCAGCGACAGCACCATCGCCATCTCCGTCATCGCGGCCGTCGTACTGTGGTCGGTCGCGACGCTGCTCGAGTCGCAGTTCGCCGGCAGGGACGGCGATGCCGCGTCGGCCGGGCAGGCGGCCTTCCCGTCGGGCGTGCGCGAAGACACCGGCGTACGTTCCGAGAGGCCCGCCCAGGGCTGTACGGAGGCGGAACAGTCGCTGATGCAGCTCGTCGACGCGTCGCAGTCCTGCGAGACCGACGAGGATTGCACGATCTTCGATTACGGCTACCCGATCCAGTGCATGACCTCGATCAACAAGGACCGGATCCCGGCGATCCGGCAGTCCTACGCAAGCTACGAACAGAGCTGCGAGTATCGCGTCTATTACGACTGCCCGTCCGAGCCGTTCGTGCGGGTTCCGCTCTGCCGCGCGAACCGCTGCATCGTCGAGTTGCACACGCTCGACGGACTGAAGGACGAGACACTCGATCACATCGGCAATCGCGGCCGGCGCCCGCGGGCCGCGCCGGAAAGCTGAGCCGGATGACGCACGCAGGCGTCAGGGGAGGAGCCATGCTGAAGTCACTGCTTGCCGCCACGCTCGCCGCGTTCCTGATGCTGCTGATCGTGAACGCGTTCGTGTTCCCGCTGGTATTCGGCAGCGGCGTCCCGCTGCCGTACTCGAACCTCCGGCCGGAGCCGCTGTTCGTATTCAATATCGCGGCCCTGGCCGCGACCGCGCTGCTGCTTTCCCTGGTCTGCCGCCAAGCCGGCGCGACGACTGCCTCCGGCGCCTCGACGCTCTGCGCGCTGTGTGGGTTGCTGACCGCAATGCCGAGCGCGCTGCACACGCTGTCGCTGGTCGATATCGCCCCGGCTGCGCAGATCGCACCGGTCGCCTGGACCGTGTTTACCTGGGGCATCGCGGGTTCCCCGGTCGGGCTGATGCTGCGGCGCTACGGCCCCCCGGACGCATGAGGGACTCGACCCGGGTCGGGGTGCCGGCGCTTCCGTCCGCCGCGGCGGGATTCCCGCCGGTGGCCCGGGTGGATGCCGGCTGCCTCGTGCTCGGCAGCCTGCCGGGCCGGCGCTCGCTCGAGGCCGGCGAATACTATGCGCATCCCCGCAACGCTTTCTGGCGCATCATGGGCGAAGTCGCCGGCGCCGGGCCCGAACTACCGTACCCCGGGCGGCTCGAGCGCCTGGTCGAGGCGCGCATCGCGCTCTGGGACGTGCTCGCGTCGTCGGAACGGCCGGGTAGCCTGGACGCGGCCATCCGGCGTGACAGCGCGGTGCCGAACGACTTCGCCGCTTTCCTCGGGGCACATGCGCGCATACAGTGCATCTGTTTCAACGGGCAGGCGGCCGCGTCGCTGTTCTCCCGCCTGGTCGCGAACGAGGCCGGTGTCCCGCTGTCGGGCATCCGGCTCGTCACGCTGCCGTCGACGAGCCCGGCGCATGCCGCGCTGCCGTTCGAGGCGAAGCTCGGGCACTGGGCCGACGCGTTACGGCCCGTCATACGGAATCATTCATCCAGCCCCGGGGCGGGGCATCAATAAAAGGAACAGACCCATGATCGGTTACGTCACGCTGGGAACGAACAAATTCGAGCAGGCCGCGAAGTTCTACGACAAGCTGCTCGCGGAGATCGGCGCCAAGCGCTTCATGGAGAGCGACCGCTTCATCGCCTGGGCCACCAGCCCGCAGGCGCCGTCGGTTTCGATCATCAAGCCTTACGACGGCAAGAAGGCGAGCGTCGGTAACGGCGTGATGGTCGCACTGGCCGTCGACTCCCAGGCCAAGGTAGACAAGCTGTACAAGAAGGCGCTGGAACTCGGCGGGACCGACGAGGGCGGCCCCGGCTTCCGGATGGACGGCTTCTACGCAGCCTATTTCCGCGACCTGGACGGCAACAAGCTGAACGCGTTCTGCATGTCGCACGGCTAGGCCGATAGTACAGGTGTCCCGGAACGAGGCTGTGTGAATACTCGGAATTCGTCATTGCGAGGAGGCGAAGCTGACGAAGCAATCGCCTGAAATCAATACCATAAAGATTGCTTCGCTGCGCTCGCAATGACGCACCGGTGGTTCCATACAGCCTCGAGCGGGCCCCCGCCCGGCCGCGGCAGGCTGACCTACAGCGCGCTGTCGCCGGTTTCTCCGGTCCTGATCCGGATGACCTGCTCGAGTGCGGTGACGAAGATCTTGCCGTCGCCGACCTTGCCGGTGCGGGCGGCGTTCGCTATGGCTTCCAGGACCTCTTCCAGCCGGTCGTCGGACACGGCGATCTCGATCTTGGCCTTCGGCAGGAAGTCCACGACGTACTCGGCGCCGCGGTAGAGTTCCGTGTGACCGCGCTGCCGGCCGAAGCCCTTGACCTCGCTGACCGTCATGCCCTGGACGCCCACCTCGGACAGCGCGTTCCTGACGTCGTCGAGGCGGAAGGGTTTGATGATTGCCGTTACCAGCTTCATAAGGGGTTCCCGGACTGGAAGTTCGGCGGATTATAGCCGGTCATAGCATCACCGTGCCGCCGTCGACCATCAGGGTCTGGCCGGTGGTCATGTGGTTCAGGTCGCTCGCCAGGAACAGCACGGCGCCGACGATGTCCGCGGTCTCGAGCGGACGGCGTATGGCCTGCTGCGAGAGCGTTACCTCGATAACCTTGTCGCGTTTGTCGCCGAATACTTCCGCGGTCGCGTCGGTGTTGACGACATTCGGGGCGACCGCATTGACGCGAATGTTGTAGCGGCCGACCTCGCGCGCGAGGCCACGCGTGAGGCCGATGACCGCCGCCTTCGAGGCCGTGTAGTGCAGGCCGTTCGGCATACCGTAGGTCGCCGCGAGCGAACTGATGTTGACGATCGATCCCGAGCCCTGCTGCTTCATCGCGGGTAACACGGCCTTGCAGCACTGCCAGATGCCCTTGACGTTGACGTTCATCACCTTGTCCCACTCGGCCTCGTCCAGTTTCTCGAAGGGCCGGAAGTTGAGGCTGCCGTAAAGGCCGGCGTTGTTCACCAGCACGTCGATGCGGCCGAAGCGCTCGAGCACCGCGTCGGCCATCGCGCGCGCGCTGTCGGCGCTGGTCACGTCGGTCTCGGTCATCATCCCGGCAGCGCCTTCCGCCTCGATCGCCTGCACGGTCTCGGAGCAATCCCTGACGTCGTTGACCGCGACACTCGCGCCGCGCTTCGCAAACTCCCTGGCGTAATGGCGGCCGAGCCCGCGCGAAGCGCCCGTGATGATCGCAACCTTGCCGGTGAAGTCCATGACAGCTCCTGGAAAGTCCGGGTGGAGAATCGAGGCCGCCATGCTAGCAAGCGCCGCAGCGCGAGGGTACCGGGAGATGCGCCGCTGGCGGCAGCGGCGTAAGATCGGTGCTGGACACAGTGAATCGCGGCTCGCGCCGACGCCGCAAGAAGTCGCACCGCATGAAATCGATCACCTCGCTGCTGCAGGAACCTGCCGGGCTGCGCTTCAACGGAGCCGCGCTCGCCTACGCGTTCGGCGGCTATGCGCTCGGCTGGTACGGCCTGTTCCATACGAGCCTCGCGGTCAACCTGGCGGCGACGCTGCTGCTCGCGCACTCGATGACGATTGCCGCCTACCTGATCCACGAGTGCGGCCATAACCTGGTGTTCCGCAAGCAGCAGCACAACACGCGCCTGGGCCGTGCGCTGTCCTGGCTGTCCGGGTCGAGCTACGGCACCTACGAGGACATTCGCTACAAGCATTTCCGGCACCACGTCGACAATGCGGACGTCGTCTGGTTCGACTACGAGCGCTTCTTCCGCGAGCACCCGCGGGTTCTCGCCCTGACACGCGTCCTCGAATGGTTCTATATCCCCGCGCACGACCTGATCATGCACGGTGTGATGATGTTCGGGGCTTTCATCATCCCGCAGCGGCACAGCCAGCGGCTACGCAACGCGATCGTCATCGTCGTGCGCTGGTCGATTTTTTTCGCGGTGCTTGCCGTGAGCCCGAAGGCCGCGCTGTTGTATGTCCTGGCCTACCTGCTGATGATGACGATCCTGCGCTTCATGGACAGCATCCAGCACGACTATACCTACGACCTGACGCTATTCGAGCCCGGCAAGGCGCCCCGGAAGGGAAACTTCGAGTGGGAGCAGGAACACACGTTCAGCAACCCGCAGTCCTTCCGCCACGAATTGCCGAACTGGTTCACGCTCAACTTCGGATTCCACAACGCGCACCACGCCGACACAGCCGTACCCTGGTACCGGCTGCCGGCGAAGCACCGCGAACTGTTCGGCGACAGCCCTGAAAACGTGGTACCGCTCTCGGCCCAGCTGAAGATCTTCCACAGGCAGCGGGTCCGGCGGGTCATGGACAACCACGGCGAGGAAACGCCGTCTGGCCGCGCATACCTCGCCGCCGCGCGGCGGGCCGAGGTCTTTGGCGGCAACGCCGCCTCGTTCCTGACCTCGTTCTGAGCGGCGCATACGGGTGCAGGTACTCCGCGTCTACCAGTCCCTCTGGGCGATGGAGCAGCGCATCCCGGGGCAGCCGGAGGCGTCCATGCGCGAGCACTTCGCGCGGATTCGCGCGGCGGGCTACGACGGCGTCTGCATCGATCTCGCGGCACACGAGATCCCGGAGTTCCGGGCTGCGCGGCCGCTGTACGAGGAGTTCGGGCTCGGCTGCATGATCAACGCGTTTCCGCACGAGCCGGACGAACTCGCGCCGCTGCTCGCCCTCGCGTGCGAGTTTGGTGCCGTGCAGGTCAACGTGATCGGCGGCGTCATGCCGCTGTACGAAGCAGAAGCCGTGCCGGTCGTGCGGCACTGGATGGCGGAGGCAAACGATGCCGGCATCAGGCTCCTGTTTGAGACTCACCGCGACAGCCTGTTGAACGACCTGTATTACACCTTGCGCCTGATCGACCTCGTGCCCGAGATGCGGCTGTGCGCCGACCTGTCGCACTTCGTCGTCGATCGCGAACTCCGTCTGCCGCTGCCGGAGCGCGATGCGCGCTACATGCGCAGGATCCTCGAACGTGCCGATTGTTTCCAGGGGCGCGTCGCGAACCGTGAGCAGGTCCAGGTGCAGATCGATTTCCCGCAGCATCAGGAGTGGGTGGCGCAATTCAGGGACTGGTGGACCGAGGGCATGCGGCTCTGGCGGGCGCGCAGTGCCCCGGATGCAGAGCTGGTATTCTTGTGCGAACTCGGGCCGCGTCCCTATGCGATCACCGACGGCGAGCAGCGCGAGCTGTCGGATCGGTGGGCGGAAGCGCTGACGATACGCGAGTGGGTTCGGGAGATCTGGCGCAAGCTGGACGAGGAGACGGCCGACGCCTGAGCGCGCGTGCCAGGGGAGCAGTTCATGGGCGACAAGCTCAACATCGGGCGAATCGGCTGGGTCGACATTACCGTCGACGACGCCGCAGGCCTCAGGGATTTCTATGCGCATGTCGTCGGCTGGAAACCGGAGAACGTCGACATGGGTACCTACAGCGACTTCAACATGACGATGCCCGAATCCGGCATCCCGGCCGCCGGCATCTGCCACGCACGTGGCTCGAATGCGGGGTTGCCGCGGCAGTGGCTCGTCTACCTCGTTGTCGCGGATGTCGCTGCCAGCGCGCGCGAGTGCGTCGAGCGTGGCGGTGAATTGCTTGTCGAGCCTCGCGGACTCGCGGGCGGACGTTTTTGCGTGATCCGCGACCCGGCCGGAGCCGTCGCCGCGCTGTACCAGGAGCCCTGACGGCCGGCGCTATGCAGAGCAGCCTGGAATCACCGGAGTGGCTCGCCGCTGTCGGCGCCGCAATCGCGGCGCGCGACGCCGCCGGGCGTGCCGCGGCGCTGGTCGAGGCGATCGGTGCGGTCGTCATGCACGAGGGCACCTGCCTGCTGGCTTTCTACCGCGACGCCGGGCCGGAGGTGTTGCATCACTCGCTCGAGCCGGAAGGGCGCCGGCACTACCTGGACCGCTACCTCGCCGGTCCTTACCTGCTGGATCCGCTCTACCAGCTGGCGCTCGGCCAGGAGAAACCCAGCCTGTGCCGTTTTCGCGACGCCGTGCCCGATCGTTTCCGCTCGAGCGAATACTACCGCCAGTACTGCGAGCGTACGCACCTGCTGGACGAGATGGACTTTCTCGCGGATGTCGCGGAGGACACGACGGTCGCGCTGGTCGTGGGGCGCCGGACGCGGATGTTCACCCGCTCGGAGCTGCAGCGCCTCGCACAGATCGAGCCCGTCGTGCAGGCCGCCATGCGGCGCATCTGGCTGGACCATGCCGAGCGGCGCCGGGGCCCGCGGGGCGAGGCGATGCACCGCCGCCTGACCGAGTGTTTCGAGCGCTTCGGCGAGTCCATGCTGACGGAGCGCGAGCGCCAGATCAGCCAGCTATTGTTAAAAGGCCATTCGTCGAAATCCGTGGCGCGCGAACTCGGGATCGCGCCCGGCACCGTGATGGTGCACAAGCGCAACTTGTTTGCGAAGCTCGGCATCAGCTCGCAGTACGAACTGTTTTCCCGCTTCATCGGCGAGCTCGGCGCCGGCTGAGGCGGCAGCTACCGTCAACAGGGTATTCAGGCTGCGGCCTCGAGCGCCGACAATCAGGGCCTTATCGCCAGCGTCCGGGGACTGACCGCCATGGTGGAATTCGACTTCGGTTTGGGAGAGGACATCGAGCTGTTGCGGGATACCGTCCGCCAGTTCGCGACCGATCAGATCGCGCCGCGTGCGGCGGAAATCGACCGCAGCAATCGATTCCCGCGCGAACTCTGGCCGGCGCTCGGCGAGCTCGGGCTGCTCGGGCTCACGGTCGAGGAGGAATTCGGCGGCGCGGGATTGGGCTACCTTGCGCACGTCATCGCGATGGAGGAGGTAAGTCGCGCGTCGGCATCGGTCGGCCTGTCCTACGGTGCGCATTCGAACCTTTGCGTCAACCAGCTGCGCCGCTGGGGCAGCGACGCGCAGAAGCGCAGGTACCTGCCCGCGCTGATCTCCGGTGAGCACGTCGGCGCGCTCGCGATGAGCGAGCCGGGCGCGGGTTCCGACGTCATGGGCATGCGCACGAGCGCCACGCGCGACGGCGACAGCTACGTGCTGAACGGCAGCAAGATGTGGATAACGAACGCGCCCGAGGCCGACGTGGCGATCGTCTACGCGGTCACCGGCGGCACGGCGGCTGCGCCCAAGCTGTCCGCGTTCCTCGTCGAGCGCGGAATGCCGGGGTACTCCGTGGCACAGAAGCTCGACAAGCTCGGCATGCGCGGCTCCGACACGGGCGAGATCGTGCTGGACAACTGCATCGTGCCGGCCGGGAACCGCCTCGGGGAGGAGGGGCGGGGCGCCGCGATACTGATGAGCGGGCTGGACTACGAGCGGCTGGTGCTGGCGGGAGGCCCACTCGGCATCATGCGGGCCTGCTTCGACCTCGTCATGCCCTACGTGCACGAGCGTCGCCAGTTCGGGGAGCCGATCGGCACCTTCCAGCTGATGCAGGGCAAGATCGCCGACATGTACACGACGATGAATGCCTGCCGGTCCTACGTCTACACGGTGGCGCGGGCCTGCGACCGCGGCCTGACGACGCGTTTCGACGCAGCCGGGTGTATCCTGCTGGCCGCCGAAAAGGCGACCTGGATGGCCGGCGAAGCAATCCAGGCGCTGGGCGGCAACGGTTATATCAACGACTATCCTGCCGGGCGGCTGCTCCGGGACGCGAAGCTGTACGAGATCGGCGCCGGCACCAGCGAAATCAGGCGCATGCTGATCGGCAGGGAATTGTTCAACGCCACGGGCTGATCCGGACGAGCTATGCCAGTCATAAAAACCAAAGCGAAGCTGGGCTCGAGGGATTTCGAGCGCAATGCGGACGCCAATCGCAAGCTGGCAGGCGACCTGCAGCAGGCGCTTGCCGGTGTCGCCACGGGCGGCAGCGAGCGGGCGCGCGAAAAACACCTGGCGCGCGGCAAGCTGCTGCCGCGCGACCGGGTCGGCAAACTCATCGATCCGGGCGCGCCGTTCCTGGAGATCGGCCAGCTGGCGGCCTATGGCCTCTATGACAACGAGGTGCCGGCCGCCGGCATCATCGCCGGCATCGGCCGGGTCAGCGGCGTCGACTGCATGCTGGTTGCGAACGACGCGACCGTGAAGGGCGGCAGCTACTTTCCGCTGACCGTGAAAAAACACCTGCGTGCCCAGGAGATCGCGGAGCAGAACGGGCTTCCCTGCGTCTACCTGGTCGATTCGGGCGGCGCCAACCTGCCGACCCAGGACGAGGTATTTCCCGACCGCGATCACTTCGGGCGCATCTTCTACAACCAGGCGCGGCTGTCGTCGCTGGGCATTCCGCAGGTCGCCGCGGTCCTCGGCTCATGTACGGCGGGCGGCGCCTACGTGCCGGCGATGTGCGACGAGGCGGTCATCGTGCGCAAGCAGGGCACGATCTTCCTGGGCGGCCCGCCGCTCGTCAAAGCGGCAACCGGCGAGGTCGTCGATGCCGAGATCCTGGGTGGCGGCGATGTCCACTCCCGCATCTCGGGCGTCACCGATTACCTCGCCGACAACGACGAGCACGCGCTGGCGATCGTCCGCGAAATCGTGTCGAACCTGAACTGGCGTCGGCCGGAACTGCCGCGACGGACGGACGTCGCCGAACCGCTGTACCCGGCCGAGGAGCTCTACGGCATCGTCTCGACCGACTTCCGCTTCGCCTACGATGTGCGCGAGGTGATCGCGCGGATCGTCGACGGGTCCGAGTTCCAGGAGTTCAAGGCGCTGTACGGCGTGACGCTGGTCTGCGGTTTCGCGCACATTCACGGCTTCCCTGTCGGCATCGTCGCGAACAACGGCATCCTGTTCTCCCAGTCGGCGCAGAAGGGCGCGCATTTCATCCAGCTCTGCAACCGGCGTGGCATACCGCTCGTATTCCTGCAGAACATCACCGGCTTCATGGTCGGGCGGCAGGCAGAGCACGGCGGCATCGCCAAGGACGGCGCGAAGATGGTCAATGCGGTCGCCACCGCGTCGGTACCCAAATTTACCGTCATAACCGGCGGATCCTTCGGCGCGGGCAACTACGCCATGTGCGGCCGCGCTTACGCGCCGCGCTTCCTGTGGATGTGGCCGAACGCCCGGATCTCGGTCATGGGAGGCGACCAGGCCGCGATGGTGCTGTCGACCGTCAGGCGCGAGGGCATGGAGGCGCGCGGCGAAAAGTGGTCGGAGACCGAACAGAAGAAGTTCGAGACGCGCATCCGCAAGCAATACGACCAGCAGGGCCACCCGTACTACGCGAGCGCCCGCCTGTGGGACGACGGCGTCATCGACCCGGTCGATACGCGGCGGGTGATCGGCCAGGCGATCGCCGCGGCGACGAACCGGCCGCGGGACGGTGAGACGCCCTACGGCATATTCCGCATGTAGCCCCACAGCCAGCGGGGCTACGTTTTACCCCGCTTACCGGCCTGTCTCCGTTCCGCGACAGGCCGGAATTTATTTTCAGAATCTATTGTTCCGCCGGCCGGGCATTATTAGAATGCGCGTCCACCAGAGGGAGCGGAGTCGCCGGCGGTTCGTATCCGGCCGGGGTACTGCGGCCATTGATTCCCGGCTTGTCCGCGGCTCCATTTGTACCGCGCAAACACGCTCCTCCGCCGGTGTATAAGACACCGACCAGCCTCACAGGGTGCAGGTTAGTCAAACCGAATTTACTATGTTCCGCCGTCTCCAGGTCACTGACCGACTCTACTATCTGATCCTGAGCCTCGCTCTCGCGCTGGTGCTGATCCTTGGCTATGGCCAGTCCCGGGCGACGCTGTTGGCGCCGGGAAGCTGGTCCCTGCATTTGTGGATGCTGCGGGACCCCCTGGCCATGCTGCTGTTCGGCGCCTCCCTGTCGATCCTGGCGTGGCGCGTGGCATTTGCACTGCGCTATCGGCCGTATGCGGGCCTTGCGGTGACCAGGCTGCCCCGGGTTACCGTGGTCATCCCGGCCTACAACGAAGGCGAACAGGTGCTTTCGACGGTGCGAAGCGTGCTGGCGAGCGATTATCCGCACCGCCGCCTCAGCGTCGTGTGCGTCGACGACGGGTCCAGGGACGACACCTGGCACTGGATGACCCGGGCAGGGCAGGAATTCCCGCGGCGGGTCGAAATAATCCGGCAGCCCCGGAACATGGGCAAGCGCGCCGCCCTGATGCGCGGCTTCGAGCGGGCGAAGGGCGACGTGATCGTCACTCTCGACTCGGACTCGGAAATATTGCCGCGAACCCTGCAGGAGCTTGTGAGCCCGTTTGTCCATGACGCCCGCGTCGGCTCGGTCGCCGGCAATGTACGCGTCCTGAACCTCGCAGAAGGCCCGATACCGAAAATGCTGGACGTTTCCTTCACCAGCGCGTTCGATTTCATTCGTGCCGGCCAGAGCGTGTATGGCGGCGTTTTCTGTACGCCGGGTGCCCTGTCGGCCTACCGGGCACCATTGCTGAAGTCGCTGGTGGGGGAGTGGGCGGCCCAGACCTTCCTGGGCTACCCCGCCGCGATCGGCGAAGACCGTGCCCTGACCAACCTGGTGCTGGCGGCAGGCCACCGCGTCGTGTACCAGCGCGATGCCGTGGTGCTGACCAAGGTGCCGACGAACTACACGTCGCTGCGCAAGATGCTGCTCCGGTGGGCCCGCAGTAACGTGCGGGAAAACCTGGTCATGTTCTCCTTCATCTTTCGCCGGTTCCGCCCCGACGATACGGGCGCGAACTGGGTCCGGCTGTTCAGCGTGCTACAGGTCGTCCGCATGACCCTGTTCGAGGCGTTGAAACTGGTGCTGCTGGTGGCGCTGCTGCGCAACCCTGTTACGGCCCTGCTGGCCGTCAGCTTCGGCTGCGTAATCGGTTCGATCGTCCCGGCGGTGGTTCACCACCGCCGTTACGGCGGCCTGTTCGGGCTGCGCTGGGCATTGCCGTACACGTTCTACTGGCTGTTCTGCCTCGCCTGGATATCCGTCTGGGGCCTGCTGACGGCCGGCAACTCCGGGTGGCTGACGCGCAACGTCACGGCGCCCACGAAGCCCGTCAAACTGCCTGCCGCCGCGTAACAATCGGGGTCGAACCGCGGTTTCCCTCCTGCGCGCGGCAGCAAAAGCGAAACGCGGCGCACAATACGCGGCCTCTATTCTTGCCTGCCGGTTACTCTCGATATGAATGCGTTATGATTGCCTACCGGATCAGCATACCTGGCAGACAATGACTGAAGAAATTCGCGGCGTCGCGCTGACGGAAGTCCCCACGACATCGCAGCGACTATTCGTCCGCTACCTGATGGCGATCTTGATCGATCTGTCGGTACTAAACCTGTTCGACGAGTATTGGCGGCATGTCACGGTCGACTCGTTCACGATATCCATCCTGGCCGCCGTTCTTTTGCAGGTCTTGCTCAAGGCCACGCTGGCACTCGAACACAAGGTCGCCGGTTATTTCAATGCCAGGTCGGGCGGCATGGCCAGGTTCCTCCGTTTTTTCACCGCCTGGCTCATCCTGTTCGGTTCGAAGTTCGTAATGCCGGGTGCCATTGACTTCGTGTTCGGTGACGACGTTGCGTTCTCCGGACCGGTACACGGGGTGCTGGCATTCGTCATAGTCGTTACGGCGATGCTCGCTGCGGAGGAAATGGTCGTTCGTTTTTACCGGCGGCTCGCGAGAAACGATACTTGATAGTTGGGTCGACTGTGGATCGGCACGAGAGGCCGGGAACTTCTGGATGGTCATTGACGGTGCGCCTGTCAGGCTGAATGGCTCGGCATCGGGGCGACCTTCATATGCTCAAACTCCCACATCACGGCCGGTCAACTTTCCGGGGTACGGTCACTTGACCTGACCGAATACATTCGAGTGGTCAGGAACCCACGAACGATGCTAATTCCCCTCAGCCAACGCCGATATAACGCGCTGCCGGTACGCTAGATGGCAACCAAGACATCCGGCGATCATATCCTGGAATGTTTTCTGCACGCGGAAGCGATCGCCTTCTTCCGCTGCCTCTCGCAACGACATCGATAGATCATGTACCAGCGTATCGAATTGTTTGAAAGCGGCCATTTCCGAGTCAAGTTCGGCCGCGACCAGGGAAACCTGTTCCGGCGGAATCCGGGGATGATCGGAAATTCGCACTGCGGCCTCAGCAACCGCTGTGAAATCGTCAACCAACATCGCATCCATGATCGACACAGTGTCATTGCGCAGCCCCTGCATGATGGTTTTCAGGCTGGTCGCGGACTCTTGTTGGGCAACTGCGACTGTGGCCGTTGCGTAAAGGCCCAGGGCACAAAGCAAGTATCTCGAGATCATTGGTTTTCTGCTCCTCCGGAACAGTTGGAGTCGAACCGCGGTTTCAATTGAATGCAGAATATTGCGGTTCGACCCGGGTTTCGGCTATAGCTGAGCATACCCAGAAAGTCCGTGGAGAGAAGGCTTCCCCGACAGGGAAGACCAGCGCCTTACAATCGGACTCGGGTATATTTGGATCGCGTTGCCTCATCCGGGCGCTCAACCTTCTGCAGAATATATACCGCGCGTTGTTTCGCGGCGAGCGGCGCTACTAGCTCCCGCCACCGCGCCGGATCCGGATTGCCGAACAAATGGGGGTCGAACCGCAAATTTCACTCATGTTTCGTCCACAGCAGATTATTTCGGTTCGACCCAGCTTTTCCTCAGGTTTCTGATTTCGTATGGCGCTACACCGTCCGCGAGTAGTAACGCGCGTCGCGCCGTCAGGTAACGCCGGCCTCGACATAGACCTCGTTACGCTCCCTGCACCAGGGTGACGCAGCCTCTACCGGCCGCGTGGCGGACGTGATAAAAACGTCGAATTCCGTGCAGGAAAAGCGTCGCGGCCGTACCTTGGCTGGCGATAGCCGCCAATTACCGGCAATGCCGCGAATGATCGCTCATCAAATGGAGGAAACCCCGTGTCCAAGCCAGCCAGACGGAAGACCCAGGATGTGTTCGCGGAAATGGAACGGATATTTGCTCTACAGCGAGATCATCAATGGAAGATGAAAGCGACGACGGCCGGCGAACGGAAGGCCAGGTTGCAGAAGCTGAAATCGGCCGTGGAGGCCCACGCCGGTGACATCGTTGCGGCGGTACAGAAGGATACCCGAAAGCCGGAAAACGAAATAAGAATTACTGAGATCGCGAACGTTATCGCCAATATCGAGAGAAACATCAATAATCTCGACGAGTGGATGAAGCCCATCGAAGTCGTGCCGTCGATGAACGAGCACGACAAGGCGAGAATCGTCTTCGAGGCGCGAGGCGTGTGCCTGATACTCGGTCCGTGGAACTTCCCGCTCGGCCTGGTGCTGGGCCCTCTCGCGGCAGCCGTTGCAGCCGGCAACTGCTGCATCGTCAAGCTCTCCGACCTGTGCCCGGCTACGGCCAAAGTGGCCGCCGGGATCATCAGCGAGGCGTTCGACGAGAACGAAGTCGCCCTGTTCGAAGGGGACGTCGACGTGGCGACCGCCTTGCTCGAGCTGCCGTTCAATCACATTTTCTTCACGGGCAGCACGCGGGTCGGCAGGCTGGTCATGGCCGCGGCGGCGAAACACCTGGCTACGGTAACCCTGGAACTGGGCGGCAAGTCGCCGGTCGTCGTCGACGCAGGTGCCGATGTGCAGAAAATCGCTGCGGACCTGGCCGCGGCCAAGCAGTTCAACGGCGGGCAGGCGTGCATCTGCCCGGACTATGTCCTTATCGATAAGAAGCAGAAAGAGCGCTTGATCCAAGAATTTGGCGCCCGGGTCAAACAGAACCTGTATACGGAAGACGGCCACATAAAAAAGGAAAACATATCCCAGATCGTCAATCCGCAGAACTTTTCCCGGGTCAAGCGGCTATTTGATGACGCTCTCGCCAAGGGAGCCCGTGTCGCCGTCGGCGGCGTCCTGGAGGAAGCCGACCGTACGATCCATCCAACGTTGCTTACTGATGTAACGCCCGACATGCTGATCATGCAGGAGGAAATTTTCGCGCCAATCGTGCCCGTAATGACATGTGACAGCATCGACGACGCCATCGCATACATAGAAAAACGTGACAAGCCCCTGGCGCTGTATGTCTATAGCAATAACCAGGACAATATAGACAAGGTGCTGAGCCGGACGTCGTCGGGCGGGGTGACCGTCAACGGGGTGTTCTCCCATTACCTGGAAAACCGCCTGCCGTTCGGGGGCGTCAACCAGAGCGGCATGGGCAGTTATCACGGGCACTTCGGGTTCAAAACGTTCTCTCATGAGCGGGCAATCTACATGCACCCGAGTAAATAGACGGTCCGTCCCTTTCCGGGTGGCTTAAGGGGAAGCCAAAGGCAGGAAATGTGCCCGGCCCATGTTTATCGAGTGTACGCGCCAGCATCGAGCAGTAATTCCCGGAGGCCCTGGCCATCGAGTCGTACCAGCAGCAAGCGCTGCGTGACATGTACCTGAAATAGACACGGCAACCGCGTCGACGACGGCCTCGTCATTCCGGTGGCGCAGCCGTTGGCTGGCCGGCCGGGCGCCGCCGGCATGCACCCGCGTCGGCAAGAACAGTCCGCGCAGTCTCCGGGCTGCGCAAGTAACTGTTTCGCATAGTCTCCGGACGGACGAGGTTTGGTTCGTCTGGTAGAATCGCGCGTCACTGACACGACGTTTCGAATCGACGAATCGTCAACACCGGCTCCTCATGCGCGACCTGCCCATTCCCATTATTCGCTCAAAACTGTACCCGCCACCATTGGCGCCGGACACGGTGATGCGCGAGCGCCTGTTGGCTATGGCGCCGGAGTTTTCGGGCACTGCGGTAACCCTGGTTTCCGCGCCGGCCGGTTTCGGCAAGAGCACCCTGGTCAGTCACTGGCTGGACCATGACGCCGGTGCCACGGCGTGGCTGTCGCTCGAGTCCGAGGACAGCGACCTTCGCCTTTTCGCCAGTTACGTCGTAGCGGCGCTTTCCAATGTGGTTCGCGATTGCTGCGTTGAAACGGTTCGGGCCCTGCACGCTCTGGAAATGCCGGATGCCGTCAACCTGGCGGGGCTCTTCTGCAATGACCTGGATTCGCTGAATACGCCTGTCGTACTGGTGCTCGACGACTATCACAAGATCACCGCAATTGAAGTGCACGAGTTCCTGGATGCCATACTCAGGCACCCGCCGCGGGGCTTGCATATCGTCATCGTCACGCGACGCGACCCGCCGCTGGCCTTGCAGTCACTACGCGCGAGTGCTGCGCTCACCGAAATCCGCATGCGGCACCTCGCGTTCAATGAATCAGAGACGCTCGAATTCATGCGGAACAAGCTCGGCGACAGAATCGCCGACCGGGCGATCGCGCACCTGCATGAGCGCACTGAAGGCTGGCCGGTAGGCTTGCGGCTCGCGGCGCTGGCAATACGGGACTCCGATGCCGTACGCGAGTTTGTCGACCGTGTACCGAGCGATATCCGGTCGGTGCGTGCCTACCTGATGCATGAAGTGCTCGCGAAGTGCCCAGAAACGATACGCGACTACCTGCTTTGCACGGCTTTTCTGGATCGCTTCAATGCATCGATCGGCGAGACAGTGTGCAAGGTCGTTAATACACGAGGCGCGGCGATCAGCGGACGCGACTTCACGCGTTGGATCGATGAGGCAGGTTTGTTCAGCATCGCGCTGGACGATCGCCGCGAGTGGTTCCGATATCACCACCTGTTCCAGACGATGCTGCAGGAGGAAGCGACGGCAGTGCTCGACGATGCCGATATTCGCGAGGTGCACCTGCGGGCGGCGCGATGGTTCGAAGCGAACGGGTTTTTCGAGGAAGCGATTCGACACTTGATGGTAGCTGGCGCGAGTGGCGACGCGGCGGAGTTGATCATCGCGCATCGCAACGAGATCATGAACAACGAGGAATGGCACAGGCTGGCAAACTGGCTGTCATTGCTGCCTTCGGGGATGATCGAATCGCGACCGGAGCTGCTGCTCCTGAAGGCACGTCTGCACCGTACGCGTGGCGCACGCGAGGAGTTTGCGGAAGCCCTGGATGCCGCCGAGACGCTACTGGAGACAACCGATGTCACGGATGAATTGAAGCAGGACCTGCTCGGTTCGCTCGAATCGTCTCGCTGCTTCAACCTGTGGCTGATGTCCGACGGCACGGGCGCCGTCGCGTCGGCGAGACGCGCGCTGGATTTGTTGCCTGAGGATAGCCTGGCCGAGCGAGGATTCGCGATGATTATTCTCGGCGGAGCCATGCAGATGACCGGCGACACCAGGGGCGCACTCGACACGATTTACGCGGCGATGCCCGATGAGTCGTCGGCGGCAAACCGCCCTACCTTTGTGACCCGGCTGCTTGCAGCGTTGTGTTTCGTTCGATGGATGGACGGAGATCTTGGCGGGCTGCGGCCAACGGCTGACCAGCTCGCGGCGCGGAGTTCCGCAGCAGGCCTCCTCGAGGTTCATACCATCGCCGAGCACTTTCTTGCCGCGTCGGACTATCACCATAACCACCTGCAAGCGGTGGTTGCACGGTTGAAGGATATCGCACGCAGCGATGTCGTCATCAGTGCGGAGTTTCACGCCAACAACATGATAATCGCCGGGCTGGCGCACCAGGAACGGGGTGAGATTCAGATGGCCGCGGACATCGCCCGCCATTTACATGAACTCGCGCTGAAGTCGAAGAATGTTTTCCTGGTGGGCCTGGCCGAGGCATTCGAGTCGGAGCTTGCACTGCGCACCGGACGGCTTGTCAAGGCACTGGAATGGGCCAATCGCTGCGATCCGGAGCCGCTGACGTCAACTTATGGATTCTTCTCCCCGACGATAGTGCTGGCCAAGGTCCTGGTCATCGCGGACAACTCGTCCAGTCGGGGCCGCGCAAAGGCGCTGCTCGACAGACTCGTCGACTATCTCGCCACGGTAAACAACCGTCGCTTTCTGATCGAAGCGCTCGCATTGCGCGCAATGCTGCACGAGGCAATGGGGAACCCGGAGTCCGCAGACGACGACCTGTTACAGGCGCTGCGACTTGCACAGCCGAGCCGGTTCATCCGGCTGTTCATCGACCTGGGACCGCGCCTCGGGGCCCTGCTAAGCAGGATGCAAGTCGATGAAGAGGGCCTCGCCTACGTTGGCGAAATGCTGGCTGCGTTTCAGCCATCATCCGGGACGCAGCCGACGGTCGGAGCCAGCGAGCCGGCCAATGCCGATCGACCCATTGTTGAGCCACTTTCGTACCGCGAGCGGCAAATTCTGACATTGCTCGCAGAACGTTTGAGCAACAAGGAGATCGCCGACAAGCTGCACATTTCGACCGCCACGGTCAAACGCCATGCCGCAAATATCTATCAGAAGCTCGGCGTTCACGGCCGCCGCCACGCGGTTGCCAAGGCGAACGGGCTTGGAATCCTGACCAGGCCGGCGCGCTGAGCCTCCCGGGCCGGGCCACCGGCCTGCACCCCCTTTTGCATCCTCCATGGCCATGCGCGGCAGCCGGGCGCAGGTGACACTTCGTTCCCACGTTCCGACCCACAACGACAGGCAATCGAATGCGCATGAGGACTACCCCGTTATTGCTAACGGTTATATTTGCGTTGCCTGGCGCGTATGCCCAGGACGAGGCGGAGCTTGCCAAGCAGCTTGCCAACCCGGTCGCGGCCCTGATCAGTGTGCCGCTGCAGCTGAACTATGACGATGGCTACGGTGTTGACGATGGCGGATCAAGAACGACCATCATCGCGCAGCCCGTCATCCCCGTATCGCTGAACGACGACTGGAACCTCATTTCCCGGACGATCATGCCCCTGGTGGATCAGGACGATTTCCCGTCTCCCGGCACCAGCGAATTCGGACTGGGCGACACCGTGCAGAGTTTCTTCTTCTCACCGAAGGCGCCAACGTCGAGCGGCTGGATCTGGGGTGCCGGTCCAGTGCTGCTGTTGCCAACCGCAACCGACGACGTACTGGGCGGTGAAAAGTGGGGCATTGGTCCGAGCATGGTGGTTCTCAAACAGCAGGGCTCGTGGACCTATGGCGCGCTGGCCAATCACATTGAGTCGTTTGCGGGAAGCGACAACCGGGCCGATGTCAGCGCGACATTCCTGCAGCCGTTCGTCTCCTACGTCACCGCGTCGAAGACCACGTTCGCTGTCAATACCGAGGCAACTTACGACTGGGAGAATGACGGCTGGTCCGCGCCGATCAACCTGCAGGCCAACCAACTGCTGCGCATCGGCAGTCAGCTGGTGCAGATCGGCGGTGGCCTGCGCTATTGGCTGCAGACACCGGATGCCGGCCCCGAAGGCTGGGGCATCCGAGTCAACTTCACGCTGTTGTTTCCGAAGTAGAAAAGAGAGCCGATGAACAATGAGAAATAATCGTGCAACAATGAACTGCCCCGCCGTGTACCGGGTTCGCGTCCAGGGCTCGATTCCTCTCGATTGGTCGCCGCGTCTCATGGGCATGAATATTACGACGTCGAATGATGCCGACAACGATCAGTCGACGCTGGTCGGTCGCCTTCCGGACCAGGCGGCGCTGTCCGGCGTTCTCAATACGCTGTATGACACCCAATTTCCCGTCTTGTCGGTTGAGTGCCTGGAAGTAGGCTAACCGCACAATCAAGTAATGAAGTGGAGAAGATGAAATGCATTCAATGAGAGCCGTGGCAATTACCAGGTTGCCCGTTGTTGTGCTCGCAAGTTTCGTTCTGCTGGCGGCCTGCGAATCCGCAAAACAGGATGCGACCGAGAATTCCGACGCGTTGGCGCAGGTCGCGCAATCTGCTACGCAGAATATTGCGACGGCACCTGTCGCCGCGGAGGAGCCCACGTACAAGGCCGATGTGCCGTCTTCTATCCTGACACCGGATGAGGTCGAGACCCGTCTCGGCGCGCTGCGCTTTCTTGACGGGGCACCCGACGCCAGGACCGTCGAGCTCGTCTATGACAATCTGGATTTCATGCGCGGTGTCGAGGCGTTCCTGGATGGGGTGCCCGCGGCATCAATCTACGGGCTTGCCCAGGGATACCGCGAGGCCGGCATGGGGCCACAATCGATTGGCATTTTTGAAGACCTTCTGGATGCCCGCTCGATCTTCCTGACAGCAAATTCAACCACGGTCTACGTGACAAAAGTCTTCGATCTGGAGAACGGACCCATTGTGATTGAGATGGCCGCTGGAATGCTGGGCCCGATGGATGATGCCTATTTCCGGCACATCGCCGATTTCGGAGTCACTGGAGCAGACAAGGGACAAGGCGGTAAATACCTGTTCGTTCCCCCTGGATACTCCGGTGAGCTACCCGAAGAAGGATACTTCGTCTACCACTCTCCGACCTATTCGACGTTGATGCTTGTTCGCGCTTTCGTCGGCGAAGATGGAATTAGAGCGACGGTAAATAGGGTGAAAGATACTATGCGTATCTATCCCTACGCGCAACGCAATAATCCGCCGGCCACTGACTTTGTCAATTTGTCCGGGAAAAAGATCAACACGGTCCACGCCAACGACTTCAGCTTTTACGAGGAAATGAATGCGGTTATTCAAAAAGAACCAGCCGACGCGCTGCCAGCCGAGGTTGTCGGAACCCTCGCTGCCATCGGCATAAAGAAAGGACAACCTTTCAACCCGGATACACGTATGAAAGCCATCCTCACAGATGCCGTCGCTGTGGGCAACGCTACTGCGCGCGCGATCATTTTCGCCCAGCGTGACAAACGCGGCTATTACTTTGATGACCGCCAGTGGAAGACAAGCTTTATCGGTGGCAGTTCGGAGTTCGAAAATAACGGTGAGCGCATGAAGGATGCACGGGTGCTGTTCCATTACTATGCCACCGTTATCACACCTGCAATGGCAGTTCCGCGCGTAGGCACTGGTTCCGTTTATGCCTACGCCGAAAGAGACGCTAACGGCGACTATCTTGATGGCGGCAGGACCTACCAGATAACTCTGCCGGCGCCGATACCGGTGAATAATTTTTGGTCGTTCATGGTTTACGACAACCAGACCCGCTCGATGCTGGAGACCGACCAGAAGTCGGCAGGATTGGACAGCAACAGCCCTGACATAAAAGCGAATGCGGACGGTTCCTACACCGTTTACTTCGGTCCCGAGGCGCCGGAAGGCATGGAGGGCAACTGGGTCCAGACCACGCCAGGCAAGGGTTGGAATTCGCTGCTGCGGCTCTATGGCCCACTCGAACCGTGGTTCGACAAGACCTGGAAGCCCGGAGACTTCGAACTGGTGAAGTGACCGTACGAGACAGTCAAGAAATGGAGAATCTATTGTGAAAGCATCACACAAACAACATTTCCTCGCCGCCGCGCTCGCCGGCGTACTGGGAGTTGCAACCACTGGAGCCTTGGCTCAATCCCCAAAGTACGCCGCCAAGGTTCCGGAGTCGGTCACGACGCCGGACAAGGTCCAAACCGACTTGCTCGGCGAGCTCGATTTCTTCGACGGCATGCCGAGCAAGGATACCGTCAAGAAGGCCTACGACTTCCTCGACACGGCAAGGGCTGCGGAAGCCTTCCTAAACGGCATCCCGGCGGCTTCCATCTATGCCATGCTCGAGGGTTTCAAGGAGGCCGGACTCAATCCGGGAGACCTCGGCATCTTCGAGGAACTGATGGATGCCCGCTCGCTCTATCTGACCCCTAACTCGACCACCGTCTACAACATGGCCGAGATCAACGTGAAAGAAGGGCCGGTCGTCGTGGAAGTCCCGCCCGGCATCATCGGCCCCGTGGATGACGCCTACTTCCGTTTCCTCACGGACTTCGGATTTACCGGGCCGGATCAGGGAAAGGGCGGCAAATACCTGTTCGTGCATCGCGACTACAAGGGTGACCTGCCGAACGACGGCTACTTTGTCGTGCGGACATCGAACTACCGCAACATGTCGTTCTTCCGTGCCATCCCCAAAAACGGCGACCTGAAGGCGGCTGTCGCCAATGTGAAAGCCGGCTTCCACCTGTATCCGCTGGCGCAGGCGGCGAACCCGCCCAAGCAGCGCTTCGTCAACCTCTCCGGCAAACAGATGAACACCGTTCACGCCAACGATTTTCACTTCTTTGAGGAACTCAACGCGGTCATCCAGTATGAGCCGGCCGACTCGTTCGACCCGGAACTGGTAGGGCTTTTCGCCTCGATCGGCATCAAGAAGGGCCAGCCCTTCGAACCCGACGCACGCATGAAGAAGCTCCTCACCGAAGGCGTGGCCATCGGCAACGCCACGGCCCGCGCGATTACCTTCTCTCCGCGCAGCGCGCGAAAATTCATCTGGCCCGATCGCAAGTGGAACACCCCGTTCACCGGCGGCGGCAACTACGCCTTCTACGACAACGGCGAGCGGATGCTTGACGACCGTATTTTCATGCACTACTACGCGACGGGTATCACCCCGGCGATGACCGAACCCAGGGTGGGTCAGGGCTCGGTCTACGGCATCGCGGCGCAGGACGTGAACGGCGACTTCCTCGATGGTGGCAAGACCTACTCGGTCACGCTTCCGGCTCCCGTTCCGGCCAAGGATTTCTGGTCATTCATGGTCTATGACAGCCAGCACCGCTCCATGCTCGAGACCGACCAGAAACTCGCCGGCCGCGACAGCCTGAATCCCTCCGTGAAGCCCAATGCCGACGGCTCTTACACGATGTGGTTTGGGCCGAAGGCGCCCGCCGG
>Ga0224505_10000058_pt1 | contig 84205 bp, 66 predicted proteins | sample SF_Jan12_sed_USG_FD_169102 | JGI IMG/M metagenome (GOLD analysis project Ga0224505, IMG submission 169102) | Sediment microbial communities from San Francisco Bay, California, United States - SF_Jan12_sed_USGS_4_1 | ecosystem: Environmental > Aquatic > Marine > Sediment | place: USA: California...
GTGATCACGCTGGGTTTCGCTAAGCCGCAGATTTCTGGATGACATTGCGAGTCCATTGGATTCCCTTACTATGGGCACACTGTGAAGCCGCAAATTGAACTTCAGTTCTTCCGCCAGCTGGCAAATTATCGTAAACTGCTGCCAGTCCTTTTGTCCGAAATAAGCATCATCAGGTTGAATAATGTTGAACAACTTGGAGACAATCAATGCAACACCGTTGAAATGGCCTGGGCGGTATTTACCTTCCATCACTTTCCCTAGGTGCCCAAAATCAATTTGAATAATGGGTGCTCCAGTGTACATCTCTGCATCATCAGGGCAAAAAATCAAGTCGCACCCAGCCTTTTCGAGCATTTCGGCATCTTTGTCGAATGTTTTGGGATACCGTTGGTGATCAAGTGGATTATTAAACTGAGTAGGATTGATGTAAAGGCTGGCTACTGTAAATGAATTATTCGATTTTGAGGCTTCTATGAGCGATATGTGACCCTTATGAAGGGCACCCATAGTGGGGACAAGGCCAATTGTCTTGCCTGACCTTTTCATTCCTTCAAGGAAGGCTTTTAATGGGGCTATCTGCTTGAAAATCTCCATTTTAGGCCATTTTGATGAAGGGTCGCAAAGATATATGGAAAACTGAAAATATGTTGATGATGGGGGTATTTTTTTGTACTTTTGTGGCTCAATTTTCCATTCTACTTTAAATTCTATCCATATGTCAAAACTTCGAGTACTTTATGTAGCCAGCGAGATTAATCCGTTCCTGCAAACCTCAGAAGTAGCGGACTTTGTGCGCAAACTTCCTCAGGCCATGCAAGAAAAAGGCATGGAGATCAGGATCCTGGTACCAAGATTTGGAATCATCAATGAACGTAAGAATCGGTTACATGAAGTGGTAAGGCTTTCGGGAATAAACATAGCTGTGGGTGATGAAGAAAAGCCTTTAGTCATAAAAGTTGCGTCTATTCCGAACGCTAAACTGCAAGTGTACTTTATCGATAATGAAGACTATTTTCATCGCAAGTCGGTCTTCCATGACAAAGAGAATAATTTCTATGAAGACAACGATGAACGTGCCATCTTCTTTTGCAAAGGCGTAATTGAAACCGTTCGTAAACTGGGGTGGGCACCGGACGTGGTGCATTGTAATGACTGGATCACCAGTTTTATTCCTTTGTACCTGAAGACTACTTATAAGAATGATCCGTTGTTCAAAAATGCAAAAACAGTTTTCACTATCTACAATAATTCGTTCTCCCATAAGTTTAAAGGAGATATTATGGACAAGGTCAAGATGATCGACATTGAAGATAATATGCTTGGCAATCTTAAAACGGCTGATTTTGAAGGCTTTATAAAACTCGGCATGGAATTCTCCGATGCCGTAATCGTTGCTGGCGAAAACAAGAAGTTGGAGGGGCTGTTCAAAAAGAACAAGGAGAAGAAGGTCGAAACTTTTGATAATGACGAAAACTCAACCGAATCGTATTATAACCTATATAATGAACTTATGGGCTAAGCATGTAGGGCAACTGGCTATTATGCTGGCAGTTGCCCTATTTTTTTACTCGTGTCAAGATGAATCCAGCGTTCTCGGGTTCAGAAATCCAAACAGCAAATTCAAAGTCTCTTATGTTGAAATCCCGATAGAAAGCAGCATCTACCTGCGTGATTCTTTGCGGACTTCAAATTTTTCCTATACCGGAGAAGTAAACAGGTTTCTCATTGGAAACTATGTTGATGAAGCCTTTGGGAATATCACTTCTTCCGCATTTAGCCAATTCTATACTTCCTTCTTCAGTAAGGTCGGAACTACCGCTGAGTATGATTCTGTATCACTCCAGCTTCGCTTCGATTTGTATAACTATGGACCATTAACAACTACCGAGCAAACCATTGGTGTCTATGAGTTGGATCAGGACCTGAAATCTGACAGCCTGGCCTACTATTTCAACAGGACCAATATTGCTTATTCCTCTCTATTAGGGTCTAAGAGTTTTTCCATTAACCCGGAAATCTTTAACGAATTCGCACTCAGTAGCACTGATTATGACACTGTGATCACCGTCAACGTTCCACTGGATTTCAATTTTGGGCAACGCATTTTTGATAGTGCCGTAAGGTTTCGTGATGCAACATCAAGAGAAGATTCAAGCTTTGTATTCTATGCCGAATTCATTAAAGAATTTAAGGGCATCGCAATAAGGCCTGAATTCATGGACAAGATGATCGGATTCAAGCCCACAGCTACAGAAACAAGAATTACAATTCATTATCATGAAGCGGATGTGGATAGTTTGTCCTTTAACCTTACGTTATCCAATGTGGTCGGGTTTAATCAGATCACGGCCGACCGCTCAGCTTCTGAACTCTCCGACGTAACCCAGTATTACCAGGACTATCTACCATCAACAGACAACCGTTACATCCAATCCGGTACTGGAATCTTAACCAAGCTGGATTTCAGCAATTTTTATGAATTTGTTGATACAATACCTAATATACTTATCAACTCAGCAGAATTGATAGTGCAATCTGTTCAGCCCTCCGTCTACCCACCACCGGCCGGTTTATCTATGCGCTTGCTAAAGGATAATAATCGGATGAGAAAGTATTCTTCCTCACGCCCACAGGACGTAGCAGACTACCTTGCCTATAAAGGGTTTTTACTCTTTGATGTCCTTACTCAAAATAAAGCGCCTCTTGTTGAAAATGACAGCGCTTTTTACGCTAACGACCGCAATGCCTTGCTGGCTTATTCAAAGTCGAATAATACGTACACCGCCTCACTGCCGTTGTTCTTTCAACAACTTGCACTAAAAGATGAAAAGCCAAAATTCAAATACTTTGTTCTTTACCCATATTCAGAATCTTCAACCAAGCCAGCTTCGCTAAGTGGGGCAAAATCTGTTAACCGTGCAATATTTCCCAAAGACAAGATTACTTTAAGGGTATATTATACCAAACCAATCACCTCATTCTAAAAATCCATGTGCGGAATTGTTGCTTACGTCGGCCACCGTCAGGCACATATGATCGTGATAAAGGGATTGAAACGGCTGGAGTACCGTGGCTATGATAGCGCCGGCATCGCATTATTAAACGGAGGACTTACCGTACACAAGAAAAAAGGAAAAGTTTCGGACCTTGAGGAATCCATAAAGGGTAAGTACCTTCAAAGTACCATTGGCATGGGGCATACACGATGGGCTACGCACGGGGAGCCAACGGACGGCAATGCACATCCACACTTCTCCTCGGATAAAAAGTTGGCCATTATCCATAACGGAATTATTGAAAACTATAGTACACTTAAGCAGGAACTGCTTAATAAAGGCCACACATTCCTGAGTGAGACAGATACAGAAGTCTTGATTCACTTCGTTGAGGACATAAAGGATCACAATGACTGCACGTTGGAGGAAGCTGTCCGTCTTGCCCTCACCAAAGTGGTTGGTGCATATGCTATTGTAGTCATGTCGGTAGACGACCCAACCGTGCTGATTGCGGCGCGGAAAGGCAGCCCGCTGGTGTTGGGCGTTGGAAAGGACGAATATTTTATGGCCTCTGATGCAACACCCATCGTCGAATACACGAAGGAAGTTATTTACCTGAATGATCATGAAATAGCAGTAATTAAAGATGGTCAGCTCAGCATAAAAAACACGGCTAACCTTCCCCTTACGCCCTACATTCAAACTGTGGATCTTGAACTGGAAGCAATCGAAAAAGGCGGGTTTGAACACTTCATGTTAAAGGAAATTTTCGAGCAGCCTCGGTCTATAAAGGACTGTATGCGGGGCAGGCTGGATTCGCTGTCAGGTAGTTTAATCTTGGGTGGCCTAAGGGACTATACAACCAAACTTTTCAATGCAGAGCGTATCCTGATCGTTGCGTGCGGAACTTCCTGGCATGCAGGATTGGTGGCTGAGTATTTTTTTGAAGAATTTTGCCGGATCCCCGTGGAAGTCGAGTACGCTTCTGAGTTCCGGTACCGCAATCCAATAATTCGTGAAGGCGACGTCGTAATTGCCATTTCACAATCCGGTGAAACGGCTGACACGCTGGCTGCCATTGAACTGGCAAAATCAAAAGGTGCAATAATTTTTGGCGTGTGCAATGTGGTGGGTTCTTCCATCGCGCGGGCAACACATGCTGGTGCATATACACATGCCGGTCCCGAAATTGGTGTAGCCAGCACAAAAGCTTTTACGGCCCAGCTAACCGTACTGAGCATGATTGCTTTGATCGTAGCACAGCGCAAGGGCACCATAGCAGAGAAAAAACTCCAGGAACTCCTGGTAGAAATGGAAAACATTCCGGCTAAAGTTGAAAAGGCATTATCCTTAAATGAGAAGATCAAGAAAATTGCCTGGACATTTAAAGACGCACGCAACTTCATTTACCTGGGACGCGGCTATAATTTCCCTGTTGCTCTGGAAGGCGCATTGAAACTTAAGGAGATCTCCTACATCCATGCGGAAGGGTATCCGGCCGCAGAGATGAAGCATGGACCGATTGCCCTTATTGACGAAGAGATGCCGGTAGTCTTTATCGCCACACGCGATAGTTCTTACGAGAAAGTGGTATCTAATATTCAGGAAGTAAAGGCAAGGAAAGGGCGGGTAATTTCTATTGTTACGGAAGGAGATGATACTATCCCAAAGATGTCGGAATTCGTAATCGAAGTTCCCGCGGTTCATGAAGCCCTGATGCCGCTTGTCTCTGTAATCCCTCTTCAGCTCTTGTCCTACCATATCGCGGTAATGCGCGGATGCAATGTTGACCAACCGAGGAATTTAGCGAAGTCAGTCACTGTAGAGTAGCTGCAGAATGCGCGCCAAATGCCGCGCGGTTTGAAGCATGCTCAACATCCTAACTCCTTTATTGCCATCCAGGCCATCAACCCCGGCCCAAGTTTTAATGCGTCTTCATCAATATCAAAAGTGGGTGTATGAACATAGGCCGTAATGCCTTTTGATTCATTGCGTGTTCCCAAGCGATAGAAAGAAGCGGGAACTATTTGGGAATAGTAAGCGAAGTCTTCTGCACCCAGGGATATATCCAGGTCAACGACGTTTTCTTTCCCTACATATTCTTCTGCGGCTGTCCGAATCCTTCTGGTAAGATCCGGATTATTCTCAAGGTAAGGGTAACCTTTCGAAATATCCACTTCACACCTGCCTCCCATTCCTTCGGCCATGCTCTCTGCCATTTTTGTAATTTTAATCAAAGCCGATTCGCGCCATTCTTCATTCATTGCGCGAAATGTACCTGCAATATTTACTTCGTTGGGAATAATATTCGTTGCCCCAAGGCCAACAATGTTCCCAAACGTCAAAACACTAGGCTGCCTTGGATTCGCATTACGGCTGATAATTTGCTGTAGCGCAATAATAATATGGGATGCAATAACAATAGGATCAATACAAAGATCGGGTGCAGCTCCATGGCCGCCTTTTCCAATAACCTTCAGGTATATTTCATCGGCACTGGCCATATACATGCCTTCACGAAACCCAATTTTACCAGCCGGCAACAAGGGGAATACATGCTGACCCATTATACAGGATGGTGTTGGGTTTTCAAGTGCACCATCACGAATCATATATGAAGCACCACCCGGATTTTTTTCTTCCCCTGGTTGAAACAAAAGGCGTACAGTGCCTTCAAACTGGCCTCTTACTTCATTAAGGATCTTGGCTGTGCCCAATAATGACGAAGTATGCACATCATGCCCGCAAGCATGCATCACACCAGGATTCTTGGATTTATACAATGCATCACCTGCCTCTTGAATGGGCAACGCATCCATATCGGCTCGCAAGGCAATGGTTTTCTTTCCGGGATTATTCCCTTTTATTTCTGCCAACACACCTGTCGTTGCAATCCCTTCCACTGGCTCTATGCCATCAAGGCGTAGCTGCTGCGCAACATATTTGGCGGTATTGTATTCCTGATACGATAGCTCCGGATTAGCATGAAGATGCCGTCGCCGTGCAATGGTTTCCTGACAATTGGACGTTGAAAGTGCTTTTATTTTTTGAAGAAGATCCATCATTGAAGGATTAGATAGCAAAGGTATCCATTAAAGGTCTTTATTCGAAATCCTGCATAGTATCCACCGTCGCCTGCTCATGTATGTGATTCCCAATTTCATTGTAAGTTGCCATCATTTTTGTAACAGTCTTTGGGATTAAAGATTGATCCCCAGATATTAGCGAACTTCATTTCTAAAACCAAAATCATGCATTGCTTTAAACGATGTTTTTTTCTTTTCGCTTCTTTCACCATCACAGCCTTGATCCACGCGCAGGATAACACGGTAAATACAATCCCGCTTACTGATATGTCAGCCTTCAGACCACAGGCAGGAAACTGGCGAGTTGTTGGCGATGTGACCATGGATCCTACGGTAGATATTCATGAACACCACGCGGAGGTGCCGGTTGATACCGGGAAAAAAAAGAAGAAGACAAAAAAATTCCCTGCGCCTGAACAACCAAAAGCTGTTACTTTTCGCCAAGGTACAGGCATCTTGTTAAACATGAATGATGATGTCAAAAAGGATAATCTAGTTTCTGTTTTCGAACATGGCGATATCGAATTAATGCTTGAAGTCATGGTGCCCAAAGGATCCAACTCAGGAATTTATTTGCAAGGCCGTTACGAAGTACAGCTATTTGACAGTTGGGGTGTACGCAATCCGACGTTTACTGATATCGGTGGGATTTTTCGTAACTGGGAAACAGAAAAAGGAAAAATATACATGGGTAAAGCACCTTCCACGAATCCCGCGAAAGCTCCAGGTTTGTGGCAGAAAATTAAGATTTCATTCCGCGCACCCAAATTCAATTCGCGGGGAGAAAAAATTGCCAACGCCCGTTTTGTGTCCGTAGAACTTAATGGCGTTAGAATTCATGACAATATCGAAGTGCCCTTGCCGACAGGCGGGCCTATTGAAAACAATGAGAAACCGACAGGCCCCCTGCTTATTCAAGGCGACCACGGCCCAGTTGCATTGCGGAACATTCAATACCGTCCTATGCACGAAACTAAATTTTCGCTAAGTGACATTGCGTACAAAACGTATTATGGAAATTTCAAAACAATTTCGGATTTTACTTCTTTGAAGCCTGCTGAATCCGGGTCCATTCCCGAATTAACATGCGAAGTATTGAATAATGAAAATGCCTATGGTATTGCGTACACGGGCAATATTTCTGTTCCGCAGGATGGTACTTATCAATTTCAGCTGGTGTACAGTGGCGGAGGCCGATTAATCATAAACCACGAGCAATTACAGGATTTTCAACGACCTGATGGATTTCAACGCGATATCTCTTCCATTACCTTAAAAGCAGGAACCTACCCTTTTGAAATCTATAATTTCAAAGATGCCTCCTGGATGCCTCCGCGATTGGGTTTATTTGTTCAAAGTACCAATACATATACGCAGGCACTACATGCATTCAACTCACTACCGCCGGATGACAACCCGGTGTCACCCATCTATCTGTATGTTGGGCGTGAGCCCAGGCTCTTGCGTGCCTTTCTTGATTTCAAAGGTGATACAAAACAGCGTTTAACCCATACAATAGGTGTGGGAGACCCCGGCGGCACACATTACATATATGATCTCAAATCAGGGAATCTCGTATGTCTTTGGCGAGGGGAATTTATTGATGCTACGCCGATGTGGCATGATCGTGGTGATGGCTCTTTTCGTCCGCGAGGTGCTGTTCAATATCTTTTCAATAACCAGCCTCTTGCTTTCCTTGCCTCCCGGAATGAACTCTTCCCCGTTATTGGCAGTGAAGTGGTGGCCGAAGAAAATGATCATCGCGGAAAGGGTTATGAAATTGAAGAAAGTTCTGGCCGTCCGGTCTTTCAATACACCTATCAGGGGTTAGTGGTTGAGGATAAGATTTATCCCGATGACAATAACCGGAGTATTACGCACGAAGTGATCATAAAAAACAGGGGAACCAAACCAGGTCTGTACTATAAGCTTGGCGAAGGCCCCAGCGTAATCGAGCTGGAGAATGGCTACTTTGCTGTAAACGATAAACAGTATTACATCAAATTAATTGGAGCAACAACACCGATCATTCGCGATGTCAACGGGCAAAAGGAATTGATCGTTGCCGTTGAGAACACGCTCAAATATACCATCATCTGGTAAGTTCCATACGCTAATAATCATCAGGACATGAACATTACAATACACAGAATTTTCGTTTCGATTCTATTCCTTCTTTGTGCATCTCGCGTTGCAGCGCAAGTGAACAGGATCCCCCAGGAAGATGATTACTACAAAATCATCACCGTACCTACACCAGAAGGCATTTTACTCGAGGTGGGCGGCGTTGCCATACTTCCTGATGGACAGATTGCCCTTTCCACACGCCGCGGAGATGTATGGACCATTGAAAATCCGTCAATGGAAAACGGCTCATCGCCGGAATTCAAGTTGTTTGCATCAGGCTTGCACGAGTCCCTTGGGCTTGTTTATCATGAAGGATCGCTCTATTCGGCCCAGCGCGGTGAACTCACAAAGCTAACGGACAAAAATGGTGACGGAAAAGCGGATGTATATGAAACCGTTTACGCCTGGCCTTTGTCGGGGTACTATCACGAGTATTCTTATGGTCCTAAGATTGCGCCTGACGGAAGTTACTTTGTTTCCGGTAACGTGGCCTTTGGTAACCAGGAGTGGTGGCGTGGTGAGAGCAGGGTGCCGTGGAGAGGCTGGGTGATGAAAATACATCCTGATGGAACCATGGAGCCATGGGCAACCGGCATGCGATCGCCTTGTGGCCTGGGCATGATTAACGGTGAACTATTTTATGCTGAGAACCAGGGAGATTGGCAGGGATCTGGCGGAATATTTCATTTAACCAAAGGAAGCTTTACGGGACACCCAGCTGGTCTTCGCTGGACAGGACTACCAAACTCGCCGGTTAAGATAACAACTGAAGAGCTATATGCAAAAGTTGATCCGCGGCAGGTGAAACGGGAAGGTCAATATGTAAAACCGGAAAATATTCAGGATGAAATGAACCCTGTATTCTTCTTTCAGTTAAAGGATTATTTTCCTGCAACAAAACTTCCGGCAGTGTGGCTCCCACACGGTGTCCTTGGAATCTCAAACGCTGAGATCATTAGTGATGAAACTGGTGGAAAATTTGGACCTTTTACAGGGCAGGTTTTTGTAGGTGATCAGGGACAGAGTAAGGTAATGCGTGTTGTATTCGAAAAAGTGAATGGAGAATTTCAGGGTGTAGCCTTTGATTTCAGATCCGGTTTTCAATCCGGTGTACTGCGTATGAACTGGGGTCACGATGGTTCTATGTTTGCCGGATTAACAAACCGCGGATGGGGCTCCGCAGGCACTAGCAGTGCTGGTTTACAACGGGTGGTATGGAGTGGAAAAGTGCCGATGGAAATGAAGACCGTCAGCGCAATGCCGGACGGATTTGAAATTGAGTTTACACAACCTGTTGATAAAAAGACAGCTGAAGATCTGGACTCTTACAGTGGCAGGAGTTACATCTATAAGTACCACCCGGTATACGGTAGCCCAACCGTAAATGAAGAGAAATTTGCAATTAAAGGGGTAAAAGTTTCTGAAGATGCCATGAGGGTTCGGGTGGTCATTGACAACCTCAGGCAGTATTATTTACACGAAATTAACATTGCCGGTATTCGATCAGAAAATGGGTTGCCTGTATTACACCCCACCGCTTATTACACCCTGAACAACATTCCACAAGGCGCAAAATTGTCAATAAGTGAATTAAGCTCGAAGCGATCAACAACAATAACTTCCGTCACAAAAAAGACTCCCGTTGCAAAAGTTTCTACAGCTTCGAAAGCTCCCACATATGCTGAAATAGAGCCCATCCTGGCAAAGAACACGTGCCTGGCTTGCCATCAGACGACAAAGCGACAAGTGGGACCAGCCTATACCGATGTCGCAAAGCGAAAATACAGCAATGAAAGAATCGTACAACTGATTTACAACCCTGAGCCCAAGAATTGGCCTGAACATGAAACGCCCATGGTGCCTATGCCACAGGTTCCCAAAGATGAGGCTTTGAAAATTGCGATTTGGATTAATTCCCTTCGGGCGGACAAAGACTAAGCGATAGAGAAACCTGCCTTAACTTACAGGTCCTTCTCTACTACAGTCTTTGCTAACGTTTATGTTCTGACGCTGGCTTTGCACGAAAAATAGAACACTATTCTGTTGATGCTGGTCGCGGCATGAGTTCACTACGATTTGCGGCAAGCCACGCGAAGGACGCCAGAATTATGGAATTTTGCTTCAGATCATCATCCAGCGCTTTATCGTACACATCAAGATTCGTGTGGTGCGTGCGCGTACTGTATTCAACCGGATCCTGGATAAACTGAAAACCCGGCAAGCCAATCCCCACAAATGAGAGATGATCTGTTCCTCCTGTATTTGAAGCCGTAATAGTGGCCGCCCCCATACTATGAAAAGGCTTGAACCATTCCTTAAAAATATTCCGTGCCGATTCATTTTGTTGCAGATAAATTCCCCTGAATTTACCGGTTCCATTATCCATATTGAAATAAACAGAAAACCTGGAGGCATCCGGGGTATAAACCAACTTACCATCTACTCTGTCACCAAGATGTTTCTTTACATAGCCTTTAGACCCCAAGAGGCCTTGCTCCTCTCCACCCCAAAGTCCAATGCGAATGGTTCTTCTCGGCTGAATACCCAACGACTTGATTATGCGCATGACCTCCAGACAAACGGCTGATCCAGTCCCGTTATCGGTAGTGCCGGTCCCACTATGCCAGGAGTCAAGATGGGCACCGATCATAACAATCTCATCTTTAAGGTCGCTTCCGGGTATTTCAGCAATTACATTGAACCCTTCTTCGGCCGGGGTGAAGGCAACATTGAGTGTAAGGTCCAGTTTTACCGGCGTACCATTCGTCAGGAGGCGGTATAATCTGTTATAATGCTCCGACAACAAGGCAACTTGTGGCAAAGTAGCCGGTGCCCCTGGGCTTATGATTCTCGGGCGCATATCAACCGGCGTTTCCGGTGGTATTGGAAGGTAGGCGCCAGATATTGTCATAGCACCATTGTCACCTCGCCCCGGACTTGGGGAAATTACGGCAACCACACCTTCCTCCATGCACATTTTCCATGTCTTATAGATTAACTTCACCGATCCAGTTAGACGATATTGCCCGCTTGATTTGCTTGTTTCATCATTCGCATATTTAAGCAAAGCGGAGTCTGTAAGCCTCGATGCTTCTGGATCCCATCCAATTTTTATTTTCGAAGGCAAATCCATCATGACAAATTTGCCTTTCAGTTTGCCTTTGTATTTTAACAGGTCACCTTCTGTCGCAATATCCAAAAAGATGAGGTCACCGGACACATTCCCTTTCACGCCTGGCGACCATGCTTTTGGATATCCAACGAGAGGAGAATACGATGGTGAAATCATATCCAGGCTGTATTTTTTGATATACCATCCACGCCCAATGTCTCCCCATGCATCGAAGTGTACACCTGAAAGACCCCAGTTTTCCAACGTTTCTTTGGCATAATTTGCAGCTGCCTTGTATCCCGGGCTAAACGAAAGTCTAGGCCCGTGCACATCCGTGAGCATTCTTAGCATTTCCATTACCTGTGACTTTTCAAGACCCTCTTTCCTAATGGCAGATATCCCAGCCGTATCAACAGGTTCGGGTGTTACCTGACCATGAGTGAAAATGGGGCCAAGGGCAAGGCATAACAGGAAAAAATATCGCATTATCTTCATCATAAAACGTAATTTAGGATTAATATAAAGCTAGTTACATCCTTCACGGAATAGATAAAAATTACATGAACGTCAATCCGGTGTGATAGAAGCCGGCGATTGCGTGATTGTATTCCTATCGCTGATTTCCGAATTGACAGACTTAACTATTTGTAAGGCACTGCCTGTAAGGTCAATATGGCTATATTACATTGATTTGCCAACCGAAGCGCAAATACAGTACACCTTTTCCGAACATTGAAATTCACCAAAGTCAGCATCCATCATGCGTATCACTTACACCACATTTTCTTTCATGCTGCTCATGATTTTGTGTAATGCCATCTTTGCTCAAAAGATTTCAGCATCAAAATCAAATGCAATTTTTTCCGCAATCAAAGGGAAAGCAAGCAAGCCCGATACCATTCAACTATTTTCATTGCAAGGAAGCGTTGCAATGGGAGACTTCAAGATTGCCGGCGACCAGGCTGATTTTTTCAGGATAATCTCGCCAATTCCAAAACGCTTATCAAATGATAAGCCCGCACGAATCGCGCTGGTATTTACACCTTCAGACACATTCATTGGGATTGCTCACGCTAGCCTAACACTTAAGGGTTTGGACCATCCCATTAACCTAACCGGACTCAGTAGCAAAGGACTTGAAGGCCGCAATGAAGCGCCCCTCTCCGTTATTGTTGATGCCTTGGGGTATACAACAAATGTTGGATGGAAAAACCTGGATAACCATTTGAAGCCTGAAATACAAGGTGAAGAACTTGCCCCTGCTCTGTTCAAAAAAGCAACGCAAGGTAAAGTAGAGATGACCCCCGTTGCACGATATTCGCCTGATTTCTTGTTGAATTTTGGATTTTACACGGCTTCCGGTAATGGACCTGTACAACACCAATTGGGTATTTTGGCAACAGCTGGTGAATTCCCTGAACACCAAACATTGTTTCCGGCCGTCGCTACCGGTGGAACTTCCTTTGATCCTGGTGATGCAGCATTTGGGTTCTATGCCATAAGCCCGGGGCACACTGTTTACTCTGAAGACATCTGGAATATTCTGTTCTATCCAACCCACGCAACGCATGCCATGCGTATTTATCCAATTCATTCCAAGAGTGGTGCTGTTCTCGAAAACAGCTATTTGATCTGCATGGAAGAAGCAGCAAACGGTGACTACAATGATTATGTTTTTATTGTGCATAATGTTACCCCCGTGTTTCAAGAAGGGGAATTCGCAACGCTTCTGAACGGAAAAAACCTGGACGGATGGTATACCTGGTTGCAAACGAAAGGGAAGAATAACGATCCTGAAAATATCTTCAGCGTTGAATCCAGCGGCATTTTGCACGACCAGGGGAAAGAGGTTGGATATATCATGACCGAGCAAAGTTTCGAGAACTTTCATCTTGTGGTAGAATTTAAATGGGGAGAAAAGAGATACCCTCCACGTGAATCGAGTAAACGCGATAGCGGCATCTGCTATAACATTCCTTTAAGCGAGCCGGACCATATCTGGCCGCAATCCATCGAGTGTCAGATCCAGGAAGGTGACGTCGGTGATTTCTGGTTACTGGGCAATAGTACTATTCAGGTGGACGGCCAGCAAAACCACCCCTCTGCCTACACACAAATTGTCAAAAGAGATGACGCAGAAAAAAAATATGGTGAATGGAATACTGTAGAGGTTGTTTCTTTCCATGGAAAGTGCGTTCACATTGTAAACGGCGTAGTGGTGAACTATGGAGAAAATGCAAGTCTTATTGGTGGAAGAATACTGCTGCAATCAGAATATGCAGAGATTTACTATAGAAATGTAAAGCTACGGGAATTGTAACCACGACGTGAACTGCCCCCACCTCACGATGCAACAACAGTATTATCGACAACAGGAACATGAAGGAACGCTGACGTTTTTTCCAAAATCTTAATCAATCGTTTTTTGTTTCTTTTACTCACCAGATGGATTTTCGTTCCATCATCGAATTTCAAATACGCATTGAATTCTTCGCTGGTGAAGATTGAGGATTTAGTAGTATGAGCGCTATGAAATCTCTGCGTGATTTTAGAACTGTTTATAAATATTTTATCAATTCCTCCAAACTTCACTTGCTTTCCGCTTTTAATAAGAAAGAAGGACATATATTCCCGATATACGTTTTCCTGTTTATTAATTTCAGTACCTGAATACGCTGAAAGAATGAATACGCTTGCGAATAATAATAGAATAGAAAGCAGTGTTCTTTCGAAAATGAGCGCCAGCCCGATAACAAATGCAATTGCCCCTAGAAATAAAAAATGCCAGGGAAATAGACTGCCTGATTTAATATCAATGCTGGCTCCTTTCATATCATTTAGAAAACCAATGCCTATTGATAGATGCTATCTAATTTAATTGACAACCAGTTAATTGATTGCAACCTTATCAGGTATTACAATTGCATTGGGGAAATATTCTTTTACTGCCACGTAATCTTTTTGAGCATCGATACGGCTAAAGTATTTGCCTACCTTCACCCTAAAGTTAGGTTGCAGATAATTTATCTCTGATTCCAATTCCGGCAAAGAAGATGTAAGTTGTTTTTTTGCATTCAGCGCATCCTCACGTTTTAGCCCGGAGTAGACCTGAATGGTAAATCCGTCAATAAAATTTCTTCGCAGATTAATACGATCTATACTATCCAATACAGCGTCAAGTTTTCTATTGACCGTATATTTAGGCTCCGCGACAGCTTTTTGTTTTTTGCTATCTTCTACTGTACGCTCGGTGGGCAAAACCGGTTCCACCTTTGGTCTCCAGATGGACAAGTCCTCGGTATACTGCGTTCCGTCCGACGTCGTTGTCTTTTTTTGTGTCGCACAACCCAAAAGGAACACACCTAATAGGAATACAGGCAGAAAACGGATTAACTGTGGCATAATTAGTCAATTAGAATGCATCGGTTGTTCATAATATCATCCTCAACCTTCTTGTATTTAACGTCCCGAAGTACCTTACCATCTGTGTATTGAACGCTTACTTTGTCATTTCGACCCGCCAATTTTTCGGATTTTACAGGCATCACCTTTTCCTGTGGCGGTCTGTCCGGTTGGTGCGCTCGCTCGCCACCGCTCAGCAGCGATTTCGATTCTTCTTTTTGTTCGTTTAGCCTCACGCGGGTTCGTGTAGCCCGGGCTTCCTGTACCTGGTCCGGCTGCTGGACTGGTATGTCTGCTTTCAGCAGGAAAGAAATCGTATCTTCATTTACCTTGGCAATGAAGCGCTTGAATAATTCAAAACCTTCAAATTTATAGATCAGCAATGGATCCTTCTGCTCGTACACGGCGTTTTGTACAGACTGCTTCAAGTCATCCATTTCACGCAGATGTTCCTTCCAAAGTTGATCGATAATCGCCAGGGATATCATCTTTTCCATGGATTTTATCAGTTCACCATTATTGGTTTCAACAGTTTTTGCCAAGTTCGCCGCAACACCAATTTGCTTTTGGCCATCTGTGAAGGGAACAAGAATATTTTCTACCGTTGCTCCTCGCGTTCTGAATATATCTCTTACGACGGGCAAAGCCTTTTCCGCTACGAATTTGTTTTTCTTGTGATAATGCTCTAATCCCTTATTGTACAAGTCATTTGTCAGCTTATCCAACGCGGATTTGTCGAATGTTTCTTTCGATATTTCATAATCCAATCCCAGGATACTTAGCGCATTCAGCCGAAGGCTTTCGTAATCATCACCATTCTTGGCGTTTATTACCATGTCCTCACACGTATCATACAACATCGTAAGGATATCCAGTTCAAGACGCTCGCCGTACAAGGCATTTTTCCTTCGCTTGTAGATTACCTCACGCTGGGAATTCATAACATTGTCATACTCCAGCAAGCGCTTACGGATACCGAAGTTATTCTCTTCCACCTTTTTCTGTGCGCGTTCTATAGAACTGGTAACCATCGAATGTTGTATCACTTCACCTTCCTTCAATCCCAGCTTGTCCATCAGGCGGGCAATGCGTTCGGGCATAAAAAGGCGCATCAGGTTATCCTCCAGAGAAACATAAAATTGGGATGTCCCCGGATCACCCTGGCGGCCGGACCGTCCGCGAAGCTGGCGGTCAACCCGGCGCGACTCATGGCGCTCAGTGCCGATAATGGCCAGTCCACCTGCCGCCCTTGATTCAGGTGTAAGCTTGATATCCGTACCGCGACCTGCCATGTTAGTAGCGATGGTTACCGTTCCCGGCTTGCCTGCTTCAGCCACGATTTCTGCTTCACGCTGGTGTTGTTTTGCATTTAAGACCTGATGCTTAATTTTTCGAAGTTGGAGAAGCCTGCTCACCAGCTCAGAAATCTCCACAGAAGTCGTTCCTACCAACACAGGTCTCCCCTGTTCTGTAAGTTTCACAATGTCGTCAATGGCCGCATTGAATTTCTCCCGCATGGTCTTATACACAAGATCATCGTAGTCCTTCCGCACAGCGGGTCTGTTCGTGGGTATTGTAACCACATCCAGTTTATAAATATCCCAAAGTTCACCTGCCTCAGTTTCCGCCGTTCCCGTCATACCTGCTAACTTATGGTACATGCGAAAGTAGTTCTGAAGCGTTATCGTTGCATAGGTTTGCGTGGCGTCCTCTACTTTGACATTTTCCTTGGCCTCTATAGCTTGATGCAATCCGTCGGAGTATCTCCTACCCTCCATGACACGGCCTGTCTGCTCGTCAACAATCTTAACTTTTCCATCCACGATTATGTACTCTGTATCCTTTTCAAAGAGCGTATAGGCTTTCAATAGTTGGCTTACACTATGAATGCGCTGCGACTTTATCTGGTAGTCGCGGATAATCTCTTCTTTCTTTTGAAACTTGGCTGTATCATCCAGCGATGCATCCGTTTCAATCTTGTTGATTTCAGTACCTATCTCAGGCATGATAAAAAATTTAGCATCTTCTCCCTCGCCCGTAATCAAGTCTATTCCCTTCTCCGTGAGATCAACACTGTTATCCTTTTCATCAATAATGAAGTACAAAGGCTTATCAGCCTCTGGCATGTTCCGTTTATTATCCTGCAGATAGAAATTTTCTGTTTTCTGAAGTATCGATTTAATGCCCATTTCGCTCAAGAATTTAATAAGCGGTTTGTGTTTGGGCATTGATCTGAAGGCTCGGAAAAGTGCAAGGCCTCCCTCTTTCTCGTTGCCGCTCGCGATTAGCTTTCGCGCCGAATTCAAATATTCATTAACGAGTTTTTTTTGCGCCTCAACGAGCTTGAATATGCGGGGCTTTAAATCATAAAATTCGTGTTCATCTCCCCGTGGTATCGGACCTGAAATGATCAAAGGGGTGCGGGCTTCATCAATTAATACTGAATCTACTTCGTCTACCATGGCATAGTGATGCGCCCGCTGAACTAGTTCCTGCGGCTCACGCGACATATTATCGCGGAGGTAGTCAAATCCAAATTCATTATTGGTGCCATATACAATGTCAGCCTGATAGGCCTTTCTACGCTCAGGTGAATTGGGTTCGTGCTTGTCTATACAATCTATTGTCAATCCATGAAATTGAAATATCGGGGCCATCCACTCACTGTCCCTTGTAGCCAGGTAAGTATTGACGGTCACAAGATGAACACCCCGTCTTGACAACGCATTTAAAAAGGCAGGAAATGTAGCTACCAAAGTTTTTCCTTCACCCGTGGCCATTTCTGCAATTTTCCCTTCGTGCAGTACGATACCACCTATGATTTGAACATCGTAATGCACCATGTCCCAGGTAATCCTGTTGCCTGCCGCCATCCAGGTGTTCGCCCATAGGGCTTTGTCACCCTGAATCTTTACATTCTCCTGTGTGGTCGCAAACTGACGATCAAATTCCTGAGCCGTTACTTCCAAGAACTCATTTTCCTTAAATCGCCTTGCAGTTTCCCGTACTATGGCAAAAGCCTTTGGCAATACTTTCAGCAGAACTTTTTCAAGTTCTTTGTTTCGCTCACCCTCAATTCTATCGATGTCTCCGAAAATGGCTTCTTTTTCATTTATGTCCAGATCCGGATTATCCGATATTCGTTTGTGTAACAATGCGAGTTGGTCATCAATACTTTTTAATTCCTGATTGATAAACTCCTGAATGTTCTGGGTTTCATTTCGAAGTGCATCGTTGGTAACAGACTTCAGCTTTTCACCCTCTGCTTTGGTTTGGTCCACAAGGGGTTGGACGCGTTTTATGTCCTTTTCTGATTTTGTTCCAAAGATTTTGGCAATGAATTGTAGCATACGTTAATCATTAAATCGTTAGTCATACCCATCGTTCTTCCGATAGAGCGACACATAGACGAAACCCCCAAAAGAGGGGTCAAAGTTACTTTGTTTTTTGAGATTCAGGGTGATCAATTACAGTTCCAAATCGCCCTCGAAGACCATTTTGGCAGGCCCGATGAGGAAAATCTCGTGAAAAGCGCCGGGATGGCTGGGTTTAAATTCTACAGCAAGGTCGCCACCCAGGGTTTTTATGTTTATCGGAGACAAATAACCCTTCATAGACGCCGCTATAGCTGCTGCCGTTACGCCAGTACCACATGAAAGCGTCTCGTTTTCTACGCCCCGCTCATACGTCCGGACGAATATAGTATTGCCCTCTTGAAGCTCAACAAAGTTTACGTTGGTTCCTCCCGGTTTAAATTCTTCCTTGTAACGAATCTTTCTTCCTTCTTCTAGTACCGGATAATTGTGTATATCTGAAACAAATCTTACGAAATGCGGGGAACCAGTATTTATAAAATAATCATCCATTATTTCAATTACGGTTTCAACCGGGGTCATCTTTAGTTTTATAATCCCTGATGGCAGAAGTTCAGCTGAATGCACACCATCAAAAGCATTAAAGGTTGCTTTTCCGTTCACCAATCCTAGCTGTGATGCAAAATGAACAGCCGCTCTGCTTCCATTGCCACACAAGCTCTGCGAGCCATCGCTGTTAAAATATTCAAGGTTAAAATTTAGTGATGGATGTTTTTCAATCAGCATCAAACCATCTGCGCCAACACCGAAGTTGCGATGGCAGATGTGCTGAACCTGATCCTTGGTGAAGGATAAACTACTAACCCGGTTGTCAATTATCACAAAATCGTTACCGGTTGCCTGATATTTATAAAAATGAACTTTAGACACTGGATTCTGATGGCTATGATTCCGGATACTTGAAGCCGGCTACTTTATCTCTTCGTAATCGATATATTCTCCTGGTTTGGACCCGCCCTTGTTATTCTTCTTTGTCCTGCTGGCAGTTGCGCTTGCGTTGTTGTCAAACTCTTTACGTTGCTGGTCGCGCAAAATTTGGGAAGCTGCCCCTGCCCTAAAAAACAGGCTGCCAACCTTGTAAATCACGTAGACAATAATTCCTAATATTAACAGAAATTTAAACATAGCACTGAATGTTTAATACTAAACCAATAAACAAAGGTATAGGTTTCTTAAAAAGGACGGTGCACAAGTGATATTATTTTACACTTACCATTGAAATGGCCGACAATATACGGTTGCAAGGCCTAAAACGACTTTCATAAGCCATTTCCAGGGCCGTCATCAAATAAGGGAAAGCTGACTTTTTAGGATGTTTTACTATCTACTCAAATACAAATTCCGTTCTGCGTAGATTTTCATAAAATAGTCATCCATCAAGTCATCAATAAAGTAAATGGATTCGCCTGTAGATTTCATTTCTGGCCCAAGTTCCTTATTCACATCCTGAAATTTGTGGAAAGAAAAAACAGGTTCCTTAATAGCATAGCCGTGCTTCGTCGGGTTGAACGCAAAATCCCTGATCTTTTTTTCTCCCAGCATGACTTTTGTGGCATAATTCACATAGGGCTCGTCGTATGCCTTGCAAATGAAAGGTACAGTTCTGGAGGCACGGGGATTCGCTTCAATAATGTAAACCTTGTCATTTTTGATTGCAAACTGTATGTTAATTAGCCCAACCGTTTGTAGCGCTAATGCGATCTTATGTGTATAGTGCTCAATCTGTTTGATGACAAAATCTCCCAGGTTGTATGGTGGCAGCACAGCATAAGAATCACCAGAGTGAATTCCAGCCGGTTCGATATGCTGCATGATCCCTATAATGTATACGTCTTCTCCATCGCAGATCGCATCGGCCTCGGCTTCAATAGCACCATCCAGGAAATGGTCCAGCAAAACTTTATTTTCCGGCAGGTGTTTCCATATGTCAAGAATATGATCCTCTAACTCTTGCTCATTGATTACAATCTTCATGCTTTGGCCCCCCAGTACATAGGAGGGTCTTACAAGCAGTGGGAACCCTATGGTCTTTGAAACTTCAATTGCATCATCCGCATTTTCGGCGACGCCAAACTCCGGATATGGAATAGACAACTCCTTTAGCAGGGAAGAGAACCGGCCGCGGTCTTCCGCAAGGTCCAATGCATCAAATGAAGTGCCGATGATCTTGATGCCATACTTATGCAGTTTCTCAGCCAGTTTCAAGGCTGTCTGTCCGCCCAATTGAACAATCACACCTTCCGGCTTTTCATGCTGGATGATATCGTATAGATGTTCCCAGAAAACCGGCTCAAAATAGAGTTTATCCGCGATATCAAAATCAGTCGAAACAGTCTCTGGATTACAATTAACCATGATGGTTTCATAGCCGCATTCTTTCGCAGCCAGAACCCCATGGACGCAAGAATAATCAAACTCAATTCCCTGCCCGATACGGTTAGGGCCTGAACCCAATACGATTATTTTCTTTTTTGATGTCACAATCGATTCATTCTCAGCATCAAAAGTTGAATAATAGTACGGCGTTTTTGCTTCAAATTCTGCGGCGCACGTATCAACCAGCTTGTATACCCTGTTGATTCCCATCTCCTTGCGCTTGTTGTATACCTCACTTTCATAACAATCCAGCATGTGCGCAATTTGCCGATCTGCATACCCTTTTTCTTTGGCTCTGCGCATTAAATCCTTTGGAATAGTGGCCAGTTCGTATTTGCTAATAACCTTTTCGATCTCCACCAGCTCTTCAATTTGCTTGAGGAACCAACGGTCAATCCGGGTAAGCTTAAGAACTGTTTTCATTGGGATACCTAACTTCAGCGCATCGTAAATATGAAAAACTCTGTTCCAGCTTGGATGTTCAAGGCTATACAGCAATTCGTCTTGTTTGGTAAGTTCTTTACCATCAGCACCCAGTCCGTTCCGACGAATCTCTAATGACTGACAGGCCTTTTGGAGGGCCTCCTGAAAATTCCTTCCGATGCCCATTGCTTCCCCAACAGACTTCATCTGTAATCCCAGTTTCCGATCCGTACCGTGAAACTTGTCAAAATTCCAACGTGGTACCTTTACGATCACGTAGTCAATTGCAGGTTCAAAGTATGCAGTCGTCGTTCCTGTAATTGCATTGCTCAATTCATCGAGATTATAGCCAATAGCGAGTTTAGCAGCAATCTTAGCGATCGGATAACCCGTCGCCTTAGACGCCAGCGCAGAAGAACGTGATACGCGAGGGTTAATTTCTATACCAATAATCTCTTCATCGTTATCCGGATTAAGGGCAAACTGAACGTTGCATCCACCGGCAAACTGCCCTATGCCATTCATCATTTTAATGGCCAGGTCACGCATGTGTTGATATACTGTATCCGGCAAAGTCATGGCAGGGGCAACGGTGATTGAGTCACCCGTGTGGATGCCCATAGGATCGAAATTTTCTATCGAGCATATTATGATTACGTTGCCAATGTTATCCCGAAGTAACTCCAACTCGTACTCTTTCCAACCCTTAATGCTTTGTTCAACAAGCACTTCATGGATAGGTGAGGCATGCAACCCGCTGTTGAGGGCGTCGTCAAAATCATTGTGATCATCGACAAAAGCACCGCCGGTTCCCCCCAAGGTAAACGAAGGCCGAATAACCAGCGGAAAGCCTATTTCCTGGGCAATTTCTTTTCCTCCCAAAAAGGATGTTGCGGTGCCACCCTGGCAAACGCCTACCCCGAGCTCAATCATCTTAAGCCGAAATTTCTCGCGGTCCTCAGTTGTCTCTATAGCATGAATATCAACCCCTATGATGCGTACACCAAAGTGCTGCCATATCCCTGCCTTGTCGCAATCAATGCACAAATTCAGGGCTGTTTGCCCACCCATTGTTGGGAGTACGGCATCGATATGATGCTTTTCCAGTATTTCACGGATCGATTTCTTATCGAGTGGCTTCAAGTAAACGTGATCTGCCGTCAACTTGTCAGTCATGATCGTGGCTGGGTTTGAATTGATCAATACCACTTCAATCCCTTCCTCCCGCAATGAACGAGAGGCCTGAGATCCCGCATAATCAAATTCACATGCTTGACCGATGATGATGGGGCCACTGCCGATGATGAGGATGGAGCGAATACTTCTATCTCTGGGCATTGTTTACAGGGAATGGGGTGAACAAAATTGGGCAAAAATAAAACACTGGATCAAATGATCGCAGAAATGGCAATATTAATTGTGATTATTTTATAATTAGCGCGCTTCTACCGTTTGAAAACTTCTTTTTGCAGCCGTTGTTACATTTTTATAACCTTCGGCGTTTTAATGGAAATACATGGTTTTGAATCTTAAAGGCAATGATCAGTACACCTACGACGCGATTGTCGTCGGATCCGGCATCAGTGGAGGCTGGGCAGCCAAAGAGCTTTGTGAAAAAGGATTGAAGGTACTGATGTTGGAACGTGGCATGCCGCTTCAACATCCGGATTATCCAACCGCAACCAAGGATCCCTGGGAATTCCCGTATTGTGGAAGCTTGACGCAGGAAGACAAGACCAAAAGCTTCGTCCAGGCGAGGCACTATTCCTTCAGGGAAGACAACAAGCACTTCTATATTAATGATCTGGAAAATCCTTATACTGAAATTAAACGATTTGACTGGATTCGGGGTGATGTGGTAGGCGGACGATCTTTACTTTGGGCAAGACAGTGTTATCGTTTGAGTGACCTCGACTTTGAGGCCAATGTAAAAGACGGCCACGGTATTGACTGGCCTGTCCGGTATAGAGACTTGGAGCCCTGGTACGAATACGTTGAATCATTTATTGGTGTTAGCGGACAGGAAGAAGGTATACAGCACCTCCCCGATGGTAAGTTCCTGCCGCCTATGGAAATGAATTGTGCGGAAAAGGATTTCAAGTCGCGTCTAAACAAAACCTATAGTAATCGGTATGTTACGATTGGGCGATCGGCGAACCTTACACAACCCGTAAAAGGCAGGGGTCAATGTCAAAATCGTAATCTTTGCCATCGAGGGTGCCCGTATGGCGCTTATTTCAGCACCAATGCCAGTACACTTCCGGCTGCTTTTGCAACCGGCAATCTCACGCTACGGCCACATTCGCTGGTGGACAAGGTGCTTTATGATGACCAAAAGGGGAAAGCTACCGGTATAGAAATAACCGATACAGAAACCAATGAAGTGCTTCAATTTCACTCCAGAATAATCTTCCTGAACGCCTCAACGGTTGCGACGGCATATATCTTGTTAAACTCAACGTCGCGCCGGTTCCCTAACGGAATGGGTAATGGTAGTGATCAGGTAGGGCGAAACCTGATGGATCACCACAAGCATGTTGGTGCCTCAGCTTCCGTGGAAGGATTCGAAGATCAGTATTATACCGGCCGCAGACCGAACGGCATCTATGTGCCCAGATTCAGAAACATAACAGAAAAAAGATCCGACTACTTGCGTGGATTCGGTTACCAAGGTGGGGCCTCGCGCGACGACTGGCATTCCGATGCATTGGGGACTACCATCGGCGGCTCATTAAAAAAAAATTTGCAAACCCCTGGTCCCTGGAACATAAGTTTCACCGGATTTGGAGAATGTCTTCCCTATTCTGAAAATCGAGTTACACTCAATCCCGATAAGAAAGACAAATGGGGCCGCCCCACCTTAAATATTGATGCTGAATTTAAGGACAATGAGAAAGCCATGCGAGATGATATGCGAGATGCGATGGGCGAGATGTTGGAGGCACTTGGATACAAAAACGTGAAGACTTATATGAATAGCTCTTTCCCCGGCAATGCAAACCATGAAATGGGCACTGCCCGGATGGGTCATGATCCGAGGACCTCGGTCCTCAATGCATTCAATCAAATGCACGAAGTTAAGAATGTCTTTATAACAGATGGTGCTGCGATGACTTCTTCTTCATGTGTAAACCCATCGCTTACGTATATGGCCCTGACCGCGCGCGCGTGCGACTACGCTATAAAGGAACTTAACCGATTAAATATCTAAACAAGAATAAACTAGCGGGTAATTACAATCTTCCTGGTGATAATATGATCACGGGTTGAAATTCTTAGCATGTATATACCACCAGCAAGGTCAGCTGTATCCATAATCTGCTGGTCTTCTCCTCCGCTAATACCACAAGAAACCCTTTTACCCCGTGTATCAAACAGTGCAATTTCGCTATTCGCACCAGCACCCAAAATAGTCACCGATCGTGCGCCCGGATGTACAGGGTTGGGGTGAACTGTGATTGCTTGCATGGATACATCCTCGACTCCCGTTACGATGCCAAACGTTTTTGATTCCACACTTTCACATCCATTTTCAGCAGTAACGCTTAATGTAACGGTAAACTCACCTTCCTGGACGTAGGCATAACGTGGACTTTGTTCATTGCTGGTACTGCCATCTCCAAACTCCCAAAACCAGGTTACTCCTGAAGTGGTCGCTGGCGAAAAATTGATCACCTCGTTTTGCAAGGGATTTTCTGTTGATACTGAAAAAGAAGCAGAGGCGCTGGGCTTCACTTTGACGTCTACCGTCTCAGTTGATGCACAAGTCAATGCATCATTCCGAACCACAACTGAGTATTGCCCAGATGCAGTAACGTCTATGGTTTGTGTTTTTTCGCCGGTGCTCCAGGTATATTCATCTGCCTTGCCGACGGAAAGAACCACCGTTTCCCCATCACAGAATTCGAGGCTTCCTGATGGCTGTATTTCCGGGGACGGCCACACCGAGACAGTGGCGGCAGTTCGTAAACTTTCATACGTGTTATCTGCATTGGAGACGAAAAATGTGGTGTCTCCCAAAAGATTGGACGTATTGAATTGCGCGCCAGTGTAAATTGGAGCGCCTCCCGTAAAATCAGCATACCATTTAAAATTCGAAGCCCCGGTCGCCTGCAACATGGCAGCGTCTCCATAACACACGTTCATGTTTTCAACGATAGGCCTGGAAGCCTTCAACGTAAAGTTGTATAACGAATCAGCATATCTTGCAGAGGTGATCAACGCAGCATTCGACTTTGCAGCGTGCAGCGCAAAGGCGATCGTAACTTCTTCTCCCGGACTGATAAAATAAGGCCCTGAAGCTACGACGTGGCTGACATCGTTTCCTGTCGTAGGACTACCAGCCTGAATTTTGCTAAGCCCACTGGAGATACTCAAGAATTTCTCAGTATCAGTATAACCATCGTAGATTCCAAAAGGATTTCCTTCGATGGTTTGATCATTGTCAATAGCATAATAGTGGGCAGTCCCACTTAATGCCTGAATGCCTGATCTTGGCAGGGTGGAAGATTGAGCCGGGAAAACATAACCTAACCTGGTGTCATTATCCCAGGCTGCCCGATCACCGGCGCCGGCAGAAGCAATATCCCAATCCGCGAATATGCCAAAATAGAAATCAGAGATTGGTTCGGCCTTTATGTTCTTAACCTTGTATTCCAAAATTATAAAATCTCTATAGGGATCGTTATTCCAAACCAGGCTTTGGTATGAGATGTCCAAAGAAGCTAAGGCAGCGTCTTCATCGCTCCTTATATGTCCAGTAATTTCAGCGTAAGATCTTTCTCCCGGGGCCATTTCAACTAGCTTCGCGGTTGCGGTGAAATCCTGATCAAATTGATCGTTGATTCCTCGCACATTGTTGTAGACGGTGGTTGAAGATGTTCCCATAATAAGTCCCATCTCATACAAAATGCTTTCCTCATCGTAGATAAATCCCGAACCGTTATTTTGCTCCGAAACATTTCCAAATCCAATTCTTGCGGGAGTAGTTATCGAGGTAATGATGTTGTTTTCGTCAACGTCAATGTATGATGGAATAATGAAACTCAGGAGTTGAAAATCGTGGTATTCGCCATCAGAAAATGTAAGCAAAGCTTCGACAGGTTGATCGACCGGAAAATCCAGTCCCAGTATAATATCAAAAGGCGAAGCGCTATTTCTTACGGTAACCTTCTCTCCAATGCTACCCACAATAATTTCACCATTTACAATTGTGATGTAGGGCGAGGGTGATGTTAGTGTTGCAGTCAATCCATTTGAAGATGGAAGAAGGTAGTTTGTAAAATCAAAAAACAGTTTTGCGCTGTCCCCGGCGTTTGGTGTTCGCCCATCCTCCCTTACCAGCTGCTGCCTGGTTGCCCGGATAGATGGGCTTTGCATAGTAAGTGCCCGGGCAACATCCAGTCTTCCTTTTCCCAGTTTATTAGTGAACAATGGATTATTGTTGTAGATACCTTCGTCGGCCGATACGCGAAGTTGCTCGCCAACCTGGAGGGGTGTAAAAAGCGGGTTCTGCGCCCAGACCAGGGCCGCAGCGCCAGAAACGATAGGTGCAGACAATGACGTGCCGGAGTCTGCACCATACGCATCATTGTAAGTCGTGGTAAAAATATTTGTCCCGGGAGAAATGATATCAATTGTCTTTCCAAAATTGGAAAATTTAGAACGAACATCGGCCGCATCAGATGACGCGACAGACAAAACATACTCATAGGCGGCGGGATAAATGGGGGTCTCTAAATTGCTGTTGCCTGCTGCGGCTACTACGAGGCATCCTAAATCGAGTGTAACATATTCAATAATATCCTGCGCTATTGTACTGCGGTAATATCCACCCCAGGAACAATTTATGATTTTTGCGCCGTGGGTTGCGGCGTACAAAATACCTTCGTACAGATTGGAAGAATAGTTGGAACCAGTGGCGGGTTGGTTGTCAGCAAAATGCTTTGTGAACAACAGTTTCGTGGTGTAGCCAACGCTTGAAATCCCAATACCATTATTTGTTGATGCCGAAGCACAGCCTGCTACCATCGTACCATGGGCAAAAAGATTTCCCTGCGAAATGGAAGGATCATTGTCCCCAATAAACCCCGGCGTACCAATGAGCGAGAGATCAGCCCCTGAAAAATCCCATCCCCGATTATTGTCAATGAACCCATCTCCGTCGTTGTCTATGCCGTCGACAGGATCAGCAGGATCAATGTATAGATTGTCTTGAAGATCCGGATGGTTCAAGTCTCCACCCGTATCAACGATGCCGATAATAATAGCCTGGTTGCCAGTGGTTATATCCCACGCTTCAGGCGCGCGGATAAGGTCAAGATAATATTGCTGATTTGAGGACGGATCATCTGGTGTGAAGAATGGCTTTATTGTATGAACTGGCTCCACAACCTCAAAATACCCGGTTGCATATAGCTCCTTGACAAAATCTTCTAACGCGATCGTTTTGTCGAAAGACAACTTGTAGTAAAGCGAGATGTCCACGTGCTGCCTGCGCGGCGCTATCCGGCCAAGGGTTTTCTCGCGGGTTTTAGCATTCAGGAACGGACTGATGCGGTTGGTACTGATTCCTGCCGGCTTCCTGCCGGTGGACGCACCCGGCATGAAAATATCCCGGTGCGATTCTTTGAGTTTTACCCAGACGACACCATTTTCAAAGTCGCCAGGAGAAACTTGTTCTGGGAAGTTAAATTTTCGCTTAATCTGCCCATTCACTGAATGGTAGAACAAGCCGTACATCAGACAAATCAAAACAATCCTCACCCAAGTTCATATTTACCCAATACAAAATTAATACAGGAAACCTGATTAAGGTAATAACCGACGCGATGTCTCTTTAATACCGAGTGATTTCAATTCCGGATTTTATTCATATTCACGCAAAAGACTGGTAAGAAGAGAGAACTGAAGCCACTTCTGCCAACATCCTTCACCCTGCAGTCAAGGATAATTTAACCTTCCTTTGCTAACTGTTCGACTTTGTTCCACACACGCCAAAGGTTCTTGTAACAAATTTTAGCGATGTCATCTTCTGTGTATCCGCGTTTCAAAAGGATAAAAATAAGATCAGGATATTTTGAAGGGTCCTCCAATCCCGTTGGCAGCTGACCATCGACACCATCAAAGTCTGAACCGAATCCGACATGATCGATGCCGGCAATTTCTACAACATGGTCGATGTGGTTTGCCACCATTTCGATATCAGTCTTACCCAGAGGATTTTCCTTGTCAAATTGATCGATGATCGGCTTGGCCAATGGATCGCTTTCATGAAGACCTTTCTCTGCCAGCAAGTATGCTAATTTTTCATCATTCCGTTGACTCTGACTGGCTACGGCCGAATCGAGGAAGGCACTATAAAAATTGATCAGCATTACGCCGCCGTTTTCACCCAGTTTCCTGATCATGTCATCTGTCATATCTCTTTTAATCGTAGGCGCAAAATATCTGCACGATGAGTGAGATGCTATGCACGGTGATTTTGACAGCTTCATCACCTGATAGAACGTACTGTCATCCACGTGTGAAATATCTACCATTATGCCCAACCGGTTCATCTCGGCCACTACCTCCTTACCGAAAGGGCTTAAACCATTCCAGGTATGCACGGTATTGCGCGAAGCATCGCAGATTTGATTGTCGTCGTTGTGTGTAAGGGTTATGTACCGTATCCCGCGGTCGTAAAAATATTTCACATTGGCTAAATCGTTGCCGATGGGCGCGCCATTCTCCATGCCCATTGGCAAAGAGATTTTTCCAAGCTTAAAGTTTGCTTCTACTTCAGCTGGTGTCATGGCCGGCGAAAATTTATCAGGAAGTTGGTCGCCGATCGCAACTACCATATCGATCAATGAGTCGGCCAGACTTTTTCCGCTATCGGCCTTCTTTTGGTATGATGAAGGAATAAAAATCGACATGAAAGGTGCATCCAGGCCGCCCTTCCGTGCCCGCACATAGTCAAACTCACCCTCAGAAGCTGATTCGATAATGTCAAGGTGCTCGCTGACAGGAATAAGATTTTTTTCCTTCAATCGTTCAGGTAGATCTACATGACCATCGGCAATGATATACTTGTGCGCCAACTCATTGGCATAGCTGCGCAGTTGGTCATCATTCATTTGGGTTACTGTTTTCTTTTCTGCACAGCGAAACAGAAAAGTGGCAACCAAGATTAGTAGCGGCGTTCTAAAGCTCATCTGAAATTATTTAGGTTTACGCCTCAAGTTAATGCATTAAACATTATCATTACTTTTACTTTTTAGAATTGGCAATTAAGAATGAAAAGTGGCTTGCCCATGCAAAATATTCAGGTAGGGACAGATCAAAACATATTTATTCATAATCCTGTAGCCGCTGTTGACGGCAAGATCTGTAAAGCCTTGCTGGCGGGGTTATCTGAATTCTATATTCCGCAACAACTTCATTGCCATCCCAAAGCAATCATGCCAAATTCTGGCAGCCTGACTGAATCACCGTCTGCCAGGTTTATATACGCGATTAAGAATGATTGTCACAACCGATCAACCGGCAGGCAGCATGGATAACCTCCCGGAGTATACGCGATCGCACCTGGCGCTGCGCAATGGCCAGGACAAACCAGACATCTGGGTAGCCCTCCATGGGTTGATCTATGACGTCACACGATCCAGGCTGTGGCGAGCAGGGAATCACTATGAACATTGGGCGGGTCAGGATCTGACTGATGAACTAAAAGACGCCCCACACAATGAGAATGTTTTCGATAAATTCAAGGTAATTGGTAAATTGAAAAGCTGAGTAATAAACTTCAAAACCGGATCGCATTCTTACTCTGCTGTTTTTTCTTTAAATTTCAAGCCAAAGCTTTTTCGCCGCAATATTCTTTTCACTACTATACCAACACATTTAACCAATATGATCATTATTGCTGACAGCGGGGGTTCCAAAATTGATTGGAGACTTATTGAGAATAGCGGTGCAATCGAGCAAGCCAGTGCCCCAGGCTTTAATCCATATTATCAACCCATTGAGGACCTTAGTCGGAATGTAAAAGACGTTTTATTGCCAAAAATCAAGGAGAAAGTAGACAAGATCTTCTTCTATGGGGCAGGCGTATCCTCTGAAAAGAACCAGGAAACAATTAAGCGCGCCTTTCTGGAGTTCTTTCCGGGCGCACATATTGAAATTGGGTGGGATTTACTTGCCGCAGCTCGGGCGCTGTGTGGGCACGAGCCCGGTATTGCCTGCATTATGGGAACGGGGTCAAATTCATGCCTTTACGACGGCAAAAAAATAATTGGGAATGTGGCCAACCTGGGATGGATTCTGGCAGACGAAGGATCGGGTGCGAACATAGGACGAAAATTTCTGGTGGATTACCTGCGTGAGATTATGCCAGAAGCATTGCGAAAGCAATTTCATGCGCGTTTTCCGCTAACACGAGAGGAATTCCTGGAAAAAGTATATCAGCAAGAAAGGCCGAGCGCATTCCTGGCCAGCTTCGCAAAGTTTATTTTTCAACATTTGAAAGAACCCTATTGCTATAAACTTATCTACGACAGTTTCGCCGAGTTTTATGAGCATAACGTAATGAAATACGAGAATTACAAAAACCTCAAAGTACACTTCACAGGGTCTATTGCATTTTACTTCAGCGACATACTGCGTCAAGTTGCCAGTGACAAGGGTATTACTGTTAAAAACATTCTTGAAGGCCCCATTGCCGGCCTGACACTATATCATCAAAACGATTTGAATTAATTGGCTACTACAGAATCAGCTTCGTATTACAATAATCTAGAGCACATGAGTGTGCATGATTTGCTACTGAATATCAATGCGGAGGATAAGTCTGTTCCAAAAGCCATCGAAAAAGTTATTGACAAGATTGAGCCTCTGGTTAATGTTGTGGTTGAAAAGATGAATTCTGGGGGGAGGCTTTTCTACATCGGAGCAGGCACTAGCGGTCGACTGGGTGTTGTCGATGCTTCTGAAATTCCACCTACTTACGGCATGCCGCATGGAAAGGTAATTGCCCTGATAGCAGGCGGAGACGAGGCCATCCGAAAAGCAGTAGAACACGCCGAAGATGATTCAGCACAAGCGTGGAAAGATCTGGAAGCGTATTCGATCAATCAACAGGATGTATTGATCGGTATCGCCGCCTCCGGCAGAACACCTTATGTTGTTGGAGGGCTTAAAGACGCCAAAATTCACGGCATCACAACGGGTTGCATTGTATGCAACATTAGCACGGAAGTCGCAAAACACGCCGATTTTCCAATCGAAATAGTGGTCGGTCCGGAATTTGTAACAGGAAGTACGCGCATGAAATCCGGAACAGCGCAAAAACTTGTGCTGAATATGATCTCGACCACAGTGATGGTCAAGCTTGGTCATGTTAGGGGTAATAAAATGGTAGATATGCAACTTTCAAATAACAAACTCTTTGAGCGTGGTGCAAAGATGATCATGGAAGAACTCGGCATACCGTTTGAAGACGCTGAGCAACTGCTCGGGCAATACGGTTCCGTTCGCAAGGCGGTCGACAGCTGGAAAAATAATGCATGATATTGAGCCATATTACAATTGGTTAAGATACTACGATCCTACGGTTGACGAGCGCTCCCCCTTTTATGGTAAAGAATACAATCTCGACTTGTATTCTGAAACAATCTATGGTTATTACATCGATCCTTCCTGGGACGCGATAGGCTCCGAAACATTATACATCAAAGTATTGTACACGGATTATACTATCGGTTTTACGGTGATTGAATTCTTTGGTGAGTGGAATGATGCCATCAACAATGATATTATGTCATTGAAGCGAAATATACTGGAGTGCATGCTGCATGAAGGGATTAACAAGTTTATCCTTATAGGCGAGAATATTTTCAACTTCCATGGCGCAGACGATTGCTATTACGAAGAGTGGTTTGAAGAGGTTGAAGATGGATGGATTGCGGCTGTCTCCTTTCCTGCCTTTATACAGGATGAATTCAACAAATATCATCTTGACAGCTTCATCAATATGGGCGGCACTTTGCAGATTGAGCAATGGAGAACATTACAACCGATTAATTTCTATGAGCTGGTGAGCAGACTGATTCAGAGAAGGCTTAACTGAATGTCACTTACCAAAGCATCGGCGGGCACCAGATAGTCCTTTTTGGATTTCAGCTCGCGACACAATACGCGTGTCCTTCTGAGTTTGCCTTTTTTGAAATACTTTCCCTGCAGGCAAAAAATACTCCCTTCTGGCACTTCGGAAAGAGCGACCTGACTTGAATTCGTGTCAAATTTTCGAAAGGCTTGCGTAAGCGCCGTATCCGCAAAAGAACTTGCTTTTGGATTGATCATATGCCTGCGCAGTTCATGTAAGATTTCCTCAGGAAAAACACTTTCCCATAGCAATGGAATCATGAGATTGGTAAAAGTTGCCCTCCATGTCTCTCCATGAGGGTCAACACGCTCGCCGAATTTGAGGTGAACATGTAAATGCGCCACTTCATGAACATAGGTTAGCAGGAACAAGTAGGGATTCAGATCATTGTTGAGCGTAATTCGAGGATGAAGTTTCGATCTCCTGCTGGTAAAATCACCAACTTTTGTTTGACGGCTTTTTGTGATTTTTAATTCAAAGGGACTCGATTTCCACAATACGAAGCAATACTCCAAAGCGACCGCTGGAACATGCGTTTTTAATATCGATAAAATCTGATCTGAACCCATAAGAAAATAAAAAAGGCTTTAGTAAACTAAAGCCTTCCCCGGCATCAACCTTATTAAGATTGATTACTCAGCTGCAACAGAGTCGGCTGGCATGGCAGTGCTGTCAACTTCCATAGTAGCAGATTCTACGACTACTTCTTCAGTTGCAGGTACTGTTTCTTCAGCAGAAGTCTCAGCCTTCTTACCGCAAGCGACAAATGCAAGAGCAAAGCCGCAAACAGCTAATAATGCGATTAATTTTTTCATAGTTTACAGGTTTTTAAAAAATTCACCGCAAATATAACAGGATTATATGAGTGCAACCAAGCGCAGTAATAAAATCTACTTTTTGCGAAATATTAAACGCAGCGGAACACCCTCAAAATCAAAGTTTTCGCGCATTCTATTTTCGATAAAACGCTCATAAGAGGGTTGAATGTATTGTGGCAGATTGCAGAAGAACACAAACGATGGAAACCGTGCAATTACCTGGGTTATGTACTTTATCTGGATGTGTTTTCCTTTCACAGAAGGCGGTGGATGGCTCTCAATTTCGCGTAGCAACACATCATTCAACTTGGAGGTAGGTATTTTTTTTGTTTTATTTTCAAATACGTGAACGGTTTTCTCAATAACCTGGAAAATTCGCTGTTTCGTCAGCACTGAGGAAAAAATGATCGGGATGTAATCTATGGGGGAAAGTTTTTCCAATATCTCCCTTTTGAACGTATCAGAAGTTTTGGAGTCCTTTTCAATCAGGTCCCATTTATTGACCATGATTACCATGCCTTTTCCTTGACGCTCTGCCAGATTAATAAGGTTGACATCCTGAGCCTCAATACCGCGTTCAGCATCGATCACCACAATACAAACATCACTTTCCTCCAGGGCTCTCAATGAACGCAGAACGGAATAAAACTCAATGTCTTCTTTTACCTTTGCTTTCTTGCGAACACCCGCTGTGTCTATCAGGATAAAGTTATTGCCGTACAGTTTGTAGTAAGAATGTATGGCATCCCTGGTTGTTCCTGCCTCATCAGTCACTATGCTGCGTTCTGTGCCCAGTAGCGCATTAAGAAACGATGATTTGCCAACGTTGGGCCTCCCTACAATTGCAATCTTTGGTATGCCTGCATCAGGATCTTCTACACCTTCTGAGGGAAATACTTTCACCAACTCATCCAGTAATTCGCCCGTACCCCCGCCATTCTCCGATGAAATTGGATATACTTCACCCAAACTCAACGCATAAAACTCCGCTGCCAGAAATGTCTTATTTGGTGTGTCCGCCTTATTGGCTGCGACAAATATCGGTTTCTTGCTGGTCCGCAATACGTTGGCAAACTCCTTGTCAAATCCCGTTAGTCCATCCTTACAATCTACCATAAAAATTATTGCAGATGCCTCATCAATGGCCAGCTTAACTTGCTTGCGGATCTGCGATTCAAATTTGTCTTCAGATCCAGTTACGTAACCACCGGTGTCAATTACAGTAAAGTATTTTCCGCACCATTCTGCATAACCATAGTGACGGTCACGGGTCACGCCTGGCGTGTCATCCATAATGGCTTCCCGTTTTTCTGTCATCCTGTTAAAGAACGTTGATTTGCCAACATTCGGTCTCCCCACTATTGCTACGATATTTGCCATCTTCTTTGTTTTAACCGGTCGGCGTAAGTACCCCGAACCCTGTTGATCTATTCCATGTATCCAAACTGCTTGAGCTTGAAAGATTGTTTGCGCCAGTTATCGGCAACCTTTACATGTGTTTCTAAAAAAATTTTCTTTCCGAAAAACGATTCCATATCCTTTCGGGCTTCGACACCAACTTTCTTTATAGAGCTTGCTCCTTTTCCAATGATTATGCCTTTCTGCGAATCACGCTCAACGTAGATCATGGCACTGATACGAATAATATCCTCCTCCTCTTTGAAGGAATTTATGGATACCTCTGTGCTGTATGGAATCTCCTGCTCGTAATTCAAAAATATTTTTTCTCTTATGATTTCTGAGGCAAAAAATCTTTCTGAACGATCTGTATACTCATCCTTTGGAAAATATGGTGGATGTATCGGCATATATTCCAGCAACTTCGGAAGTAGTCCTTCAACATGCTGGCCCGTCCTCGCCGATACCGTAAAAATATCCTTAATCGTCGGAAGTTGCTCCTTCCAGTAGGTCACTTTATCTTCTACCTGCGATCCCTTCACCAGGTCTATCTTATTAATGATCAATAGAATTGGAGTCTGTATCTTCTGAAAGCGGGCAAAAAGATCCGGTTCGTATTTATCCTGCAGGGCAACCACCAATAGTATCAGGTCTGCGTCTTCCAACGATACTTTCACATAGCTCATCATGGCGTCGTGCAAAGAATATTTGGGTTCAAGGATACCAGGTGTATCAGAGTAGACGATCTGGTAATTTTCACCATTCAGGATTCCCATGATGCGGTGACGCGTGGTCTGTGCTTTTGCCGTGATAATGGAAAGGTTTTCACCCATCAATCTATTCATCAGTGATGACTTGCCAACGTTAGGCTTGCCCACAATACTTACAAAACCAGATTTGAACGATGTTTCCGCCATAATGATTTACAAAGGTAGCTTGTTTTTTAAATGCAACCGACCTACTTTTGCGAACGATTTAAATAAGCTTCATGAGCTGCTTAAATCGCACTATATCGCGGGGTGGAGCAGTTGGTAGCTCGTTGGGCTCATAACCCAAAGGTCACAGGTTCGAGTCCTGTCCCCGCTACTATTAAGACAAGACGACTTTGGTCGTCTTTTTTGTTTTGAAGCACTTGGCATATCATTGGCTCATACTCGCCACGGCGAGACACAGGTCCACGCTATTATACTACAAGACGGTCAATTGATCGAACCCAAAACGGACATACAGAGCCTACCCGGAATCAGTCGATTTTAATATTGATACCACGTGCCCATCACGTAAAATGCGACGTTTTAAGTAAAAAAAGAATACAACGCATGAAAAAATTAAACCCACTCAGTTTGCTGGCTGCACTAACATTGGTCAGCATCAGTTCCTCTTTCGCACCCTTGGAACATGGCGTGTATGTACAGCTACACCCAGGCAGTAACAAGAAAATTGTACTTCAAATTGTGCCCGATAAAACCTACGCCAATGTAGTGGCATACGTCAATTTTTACGCCTCTAATAACAAGCGCGTAGCCCAAGAGGCTTATAGCCTGTCAGACGGAAAAGACAAATACATCAGGAAGGATCAATGCACAAACCGGGTATTCAAATTTTCGTTCAACGAAACCGTTACCCGTGTAAAAATAGACCATGTGCGTGAAGGTGAGATTCCTGGCCAAGCCAGCGGTAATACTAAAGGGACAAAAATCAATCTGCCAATTTCTGATGGTCCATTGGGGCCCATTGAAAAATAAGAAGCAAAGACCTTGTGGGCGATCATGGTAACGGTGCTTTCTTGTGTTTGCCTGGCCCCCATGATATGCTACTCCACATTGTCGTCCTGCGCGGCGTCAGGTTAAATATACCCAGATTGGCCAGTCCATGGTACTAACTGAGGGCGATGCACTTTTCCCTGTTACTCCCGTTGTGCCGTTTTCAGAATATCTGTGTTGAATCAGTCTGTTTCTACATCCGCCTATAATTCAATAATTTGCCGGATATAAAATAACAGTCACTTGGATCTCACACACATCTTTACGGGCGTACTCGTTCTTTCCGCTATCTTTTCCTACCTCAACGAGCGATTCTTCAAGTTTCCGTCCACCATTGGATTAATGATTCTCTCACTTTGCCTATCGGTCGTGATTCAACTTATTGGTGTTTTTTCTTCTGCCACGTTGGCTTCAGCTGAAAGGCTTGTTGACTCCGTAGATTTTTCAGATGTGTTGCTGGATTTCATGCTTAGCTTCCTTTTGTTCGCTGGAGCGCTTCACGTAGACTGGAGTAAACTGCGCCAATCGCGTGGACCCATCATCACGTTTGCTACCCTCGGCGTTGTGCTTTCCACATTAATTATTGGAACGATCCTCTATTACATCGTAGCGCTCTTCGCCATCTACATTCCATACATACACTGCCTCCTGTTCGGCGCGCTCATCTCGCCGACAGATCCCATTGCTGTGATGGGCATTTTGAAGAAAGCCAAAGTGCCGGAATCAACCGAAATCAAGATCGTGGGTGAATCCCTTTTTAACGATGGTATCGGGGTAGTCGTATTCATAACATTGCTGCGCATCGCAGAGAAGGGACTGGAACACATTACTGCTTCCGAGATTGGCATTTTGTTCCTTGAAGAAATTGCAGGTGGTATTGGGTTCGGCCTGGCACTGGGCTACATCGGTTACCGGCTAATGAAAAGTATCGATCATTATCAAACAGAAGTCATGATCACCATGGCCATGGTCATCGGAGGCTACCTGCTGGCGAATGCACTTCACTTTTCCGGGCCGCTGGCGATGGTAACATCTGGAATTCTTATTGGCAACCACGGAAAACAAAAAGCCATGTCGGATGTAACAATGGATTACGTATTCAAATTCTGGGAGATGATAGATGTGATACTGAATGCAGCGCTATTTGTATTGATCGGGTTGGAACTACTGATCGTACCTTTCAAATGGGAATTTCTCTGGATCGGATTGATTGCCATCCCAATGGTTTTGATAGCCCGTCATGGCTCTCTGGCTGCCCTATCTTTCGGGTTGGGATACAATAAACAATTTGAACCGAAAACGCTTTCCATCATGACTTGGGGAGGGTTGCGAGGAGGAATTTCTATAGCCCTTGCATTATCTATTCCAGCTGCGTTGGACAACCATCTTTTCTTATTGGTCACGTATGTGATTGTGTGTTTCTCTATTATCGTACAGGGACTTACCCTCGAGCCTATAATTAAACGGCTGTTAAAATCCTGAATGACCCAGCCAATGCGGGCAAAGACCACTTTTCCGTGACTTTCGGATAAAAATTTTTAAAAGGGCCTAAATGGCCTCCAAATAAGGATTTTTGTAGATTGCGTTTTAAAAAAGACCTTAGAAAGACGCCGGATGCAAACTCATCTGGAACTTTTTGTGAAGATCTTGTGTAAACCTTTTTCATGCCTATGAGTAAATTCCCAAAAGTAGCCGTCCTGACATTACTAAGTCTTTTCGGCAGTTCACTCTTATCATCTTCGCCGATACCGTCGGCCTTGCCGGCTTCGATAAGCCTGCGAGAAAAAGCGTCTGATTTGTATTCGTCAATCAACTTTGCTGATGCTGAAAGGCCCGAATTCGATATGTTTAGTAAGGCAATGGAGGGTTATGATCGACTCAAAGAAGCCGACAAGCTTACAGATCCTGAAATTATTACCCTTATCGATTTCAGAAAATCCGGCAATGAAAAAAGGCTGTGGGTAATAGGGTTGAAAAGTAAAAAAGTCTTGCAGTATTCGCTGGTAGCGCATGGTAGAAACAGTGGAGAAGTATATGCCCGTGTGTTCTCTAACAAGCCCAACTCAAACAAGAGTAGCCTAGGATTCTATGTGACAGGCGGCACGTATATTGGCAAACATGGGCTTTCACTAAAGTTGCACGGCGTGGAAAAGGGGATTAACGATCTGGCCGAAGCACGTGCCATTGTCATGCATGGGGCCGATTATGTCAGCGAATCTTTTATCAAGAAAGTTGGAAGGTTAGGTCGCAGCCTTGGATGCCCCGCAGTACCCATGGAGAATTATAAAGAAATCATCACCCAGATTGCAGGTGGTACCTGTCTGTTCATTTATTATCCTGATCAGGAATATCTGAAAAATACCAAGATGTATAATCCTGCGCCACTGGAAACAACACTCGCCAGGGGTGATTCATAGCGCCTTCAGAATGGATTGATCCCATTCATAGATATCGTTGCGTATCTGAAGGTTCCCATCACCATCCACAAATGCAGTAAAGTATACGATGTGTATAGGTACTTTTATTTGAAAAGGTAGAGATACCGTTTCGCCTGATGATATTGCTTGCCGCAAGGTTTTCTCCGTCCATGAAGTGCCCTTCAGAAGATAAACGGCCAGCGCATATGGCTTATCTATTCTGATACACCCTGAACTCAATGCGCGATAGGACTGATTGAATAAAGCACGACTGTTTGTGTCGTGAAGAAAAACCCGGTATCTGTTGATGAATTCGAATTTAATCAGGCCCAGTGGATTTGACCCGCCTGGGTCCTGGCGAAGTAAATATGGAAAGTTGCTAGCCGTATAGGATGCCCAGGGAATACTTTCGGGTGAAATCTCCTCACCCATATAATCTATAACACGAAGTTTATGCCGATCCAGGTAATTGATGTTCATCTTTACTTGCGGCAATACATCTTCTTCCAGAATTGTGGGCGGCACCGTCCAGGTGGGATTATAAATAAGGTTTCGCATGTTGCTACTGAAAACGGGTGTCATCCGGTCCTTCCTTCCCACGATAGCACGCATTGAAAGCACTATTGAATCCTCTTCATAAAGCTCTGCACTAAATGCTGGGATATTGATTAGTAAAAATTGGGTTCCTAATTTCCGAGGAAGCCATCTGTATCGCTCAAGGTTAATTAGGATTTTGTCAATGTAGTAATCGACTGAATAATTCAGGAATTCAAGCGTGGTCTTTCCGATCACCCCATCACCTTCCAGTCCGTTTTGGCGCTGAAACTTTTTAACAGCCAAAAGCAAAACCGAGTCGTATTCGGCTTTATCAGGCGAGTGATACAACAAGGGCAGTTGTCCTGTAATGGTCAATCTTTCGCGAACCAATGGAATTCTGTCATCGATCATGCCTGGTTCAAGTGAAGGCCCTTCCGGGATACGCAGCCAACCTCCTTTGGCTTTGATCTCCTTAAAAAAATATAAGGAAGCTTTAAGCTTTTCATAATTGCTGCTTTTTGGCGCCATGTCTCTCAGGCTTCTGGCAACAGATTGTTCATTCAGGGCATGTTGTAAAATACTGACAAGATCTGCTTCAGGCCCTATCACTTCCCACTTACCAGGATACAATATTTCCGGATCCAGCTTGCCGAAAAGTAAATGCGAACTATAGCGTAAGAAAGCATCCGTTAACAACAAGTCAAAAAACACTGTCTCATGCTCGGTTTTCTTCTTTGAATAATATTTGTTTAGCGCCTGCAGATGATAGTCTCCCGGGGTTAATCCCTCGCGCTCAGCGGTTCCAATAATATCAATCAATTCCGTTATGTTTTCCTGTTGCTTCCAGGCTATTGTATACCCATCAGGCTGGTAAAAAGGAAGAAATAAATTATTATGGAGAATTACCCCATCAAAAAGAACTATTGGTGTATGGGTTGAGTCAGCATGTTCAACGATGCTTTTCAGAAGGGCAGAACTCCCTGGTTGTGCAGAAGCGGCTACGACAGAAATAAGAACAAATATGGAAACTCCCACAGAAAGCATTTGGACTTTCAGATTGGGTTTCGTGCGCAACAATAAAGGAAGAAACATAGTGCAATATCTCGCACTGGAAGTGAAATACAAATGATGAAAATCAGGGTGTGCATAAAAAATATCTAAGCCCTATTCACAGCCCAAAATCAAGGCACGCAGGTTTGTTGGGTTTCATTTTAGCAAAAGTATGCTATGTTGTATGAAGAAATTGTGTGACGATTTTACAATGGCCGTTAATAAGCGCCTCGCGTGCATTCAAAGTATTGATTTTCACATTGGGGTCAAGGCAATTCAGGGCGAAGAGGTAAGCCCCTGTCAGCGGCTCTTCGCTTACAACCCATATGGATGCCGTTGTACCACCGAGTTCTTTCAATTCTGTTCCAATAAGCAATCCGCTCAAATATTGATAATTACTAATCGGTGGGAAGTTATCGAGTACCTGCCTCGTTCGAACCCTGAATAGTTTGTGTAACAGATTGCTGTTGACTGCGTCCCTGACACCTAAAGCAAAAGATTCCGCATCCTCTCCCTTCATGACTGAATCGGATAGAATACTTTTTTGCGAGAGTAGATTGAATATTTCTCCGGTAATATATGTTTTAAAATCGAAGGCAATACCTTTCTTCACGAATACATGCTTGGCATGTGTGCCAGGAAAAATCAGTGTGTAATGGTCCTCCTGATTTATCTCGCACCCCAGCAGCATCGTCTCTTCACCGCGCATGATATCCGTGTCTGTTCTGAAGCCGGAGATCAAATACAATGGATGTTTAAGCTGTTCATCCGCGTCAAATTTGTTCACAGGTAACTCAAGCGCATCCCAGGTAAAAGGAAAATTACGATACGGAAGTTCTTGTATGCCTACAGAAGAAGAAGCCATTCCAGAAAGGATAATGGGTAATCCGCTTTCCGGCACCTTTTCCATCTTGTGAATCGCCCTTGACAAAACTGCTTTGAAGAAAGCTGTTCTTTCCGACTTTGGTTTGTTTGCAGCCCGCCAGTCTTTGTATGTATCCACAATGCCTTGCCCAGATTTTACTTCATCCAAAACTTCCCCCGACAGCGCATCGACCAGCCGAAGCCTAAAACTTGAAGTTCCCCAATCACAACTCAGGAATTTTTGCATGATAAATTATCTTGTGTAATGCATATCAATCTTCTAAAATATGGTAAACAATACAATGGGCACGAAATCTCGACCTGAACATTAGTCCACTAGGGCTGCTTCAATTTGTTCCAGTGTTTTACCCTTCGTTTCAGGAAGAGTAAAAAATAGCACGATGAACCCAAATGCACAGATCGCCCCGTAAAGCCAAAAATTATTTGCCCATCCCAGATTCTCTTTAATTGCAGGAAAAGAAAAAGTTAGCGAAAAATTACCAACCCAAAGCGCCATGGCAGCTGCTGACATGGCCGCGCCACGAATACGGTTTGGGAAAATTTCAGATAGAATCACCCAGACCAATGGTGCCAAAGTAATTGAATAGATGGCCACATTGGCAAGCGTTAAAAGCACAACGGGCAGTCCTGTGATTCGGAAAGAGAACAAAGAACCAATCAATCCATATCCGATCGAGAGTGACAATGAACCTATCAACATTAACTTCTTACGACCAATTTTCTCAATAATAAGCATGGTGACAATAACCGAAATAACCATGACAGTTCCGATTACAACGATATTCAACATCATCTGTTGAAGCGTATAACCGGCTGCCTGAAATATATCCGCTGCATAATAAAAAACTACATTCATGCCGCACCATTGCTGAAATATGGCCAGAAAAATTCCCAGCAGAAGAACCTTAAACAGTTTCTTTTCAAAGAGGTCCCTGAAATGAACTTGTGATACTTCGTCAATGGAAAGTGTTTCCTGAATAGCCATTATCTCGGCATTCGCATAGTCAGATCCTCCTATTTTGGCCAGAATTTTTTCTGCTTTGTCCGGCTGTCCATTCTTCATTAACCATCGAGCGCTCTCAGGCATAAAGATCATTATGAGAAAGAAAAGAAAGGCAGGGACTGCCTCTACGCCAAACATCCACCGCCAGCCATTTTGGCCGGTCCAACTTTGCCGGATGATTTCATCCGTAACAATTTGCGGAATTTGCTTGTCATACAGGGTGATTTGCCAATTCATAACCTGCGCCGACAAGACGCCAATCATGATTAACAATTGATTCAAGGAGACCAGTCTTCCGCGCAAATGTGGAGGGGCCATTTCTGAAATGTACATGGGCGATAAGTTAAGTGCTATGCCAATGGCTATGCCACCCAAAATGCGCATCGTATTATACCAGAAAAAGTCGTCAGCCAGGCCCGTTCCAATAGCAGAAAGGGTAAACAAAAAGCCCGACAAAATCAGCAGCGGTTTTCTCCCCCAGGCATCGCTTTTTACAAAACAAAGTAATGCCCCGACGACACAGCCGATCAGTGCCGAACTTGTACCCCAGCCTTTTGCCGAAGGTGAGGTGATTTCGAAATACGGTTCATAGAACGGTTTTGCGCCACCTACTACTACCCAGTCATATCCAAATAAAAATCCTCCCATTGCAGCGACAAGCGATATCAACCAGATGTAAGTGTAATTGTATTTGGTACCACTCATTATTTATGGTTTATTGATACATGCTAATAGAATTATGTTTCTTCAACAGAAAGGTAACGCAAATTTGAATAACCAGGTAAAACTGTCCCAGCACGAAGTCATCGATTCTTCCGGGACTGCAAATTGTCGAAACCGGCTTTACCGTATTTGCCATACAGTACGCATTGCCATGCAAGAAATAGTAAAGATTTCTTGGTTTTTTTAACAATTAGTCCGGTTACCGGTTTGAGAGATAGTAGATTTGGCCAAAAATAAGTATCATTATGAAGTTCAGAATATTTATAGCATTAATCCTAACCGTTTCGGCGGCTGGCGCCCAAGACAAAAGTAAAATTTACACCACCACCAGCGGCGAGTTGATTTTCTCATTCGCAAATATTAATTATGACGGAAATGAAGCGGGAAGTATAATGCGTTTTTCGCCCGTCTTCAACTTTCAAAACTGGGTTAATATTGACAAATCTGAAAGTTTTGGATATTTTACCGGTCTTTCAATCAGGAATGTCGGCTTTATCTATGATGTTCCTAATACGACTACGCGAAAGAAATACAGAACCTACAGCCTGGGCATTCCTTTTGGCGTCAAGATTGGAAACTTATCCAATAAATTTCTTTTTGCTGGTTATGAGCTTGAATTGCCCTTTAATTTCAAAGAGAAAACCTTTGTCGATGAGGTTAAGGAGAGCAAAAAGAGTATTTGGTTCAGCAACCAGGTAAAAACATTTAGCCATTCTCTTATGGTTGGAGTGCAACTACCTTATGGGGCCACGCTCAAATTTAAATATTACCTATCGAATTTCTTTAATAAAGACTATCAGGCAAGCGACGGCCAGGGGGGTACATACAAGCCTTACGCGAATGCTGATTATAATGTATTCTATTTCTCGCTTAGCTTCGGGCTATTGAAAAACGTGGATTTCTATTATGATAACCGAAACTAGGGCGTGTTAAATAATTACATCCAACAGTTCGCACTTTTGACAGGACCAAAAAAAGTCCAAATAGGCGTGACGAAAAAGTCCATGCACACCGATCCCGCCAGAGTAACTCACTTTGCTGTACTGAATTTATCATTTCCATTTGACTGGAACGCAAGAGATACCCGACACCGTTTAGCTTCTTAACTTATCAACAAAGGTCCTATGCCATTCATAGTCGGCTAATCAATTCAACATATAGCATGGTGAGTTGAGCTTCAGCTTTTTCTGCAATCTCAATAATCTCAGTTATATCCGTGGGTTTCAAATTATCCGGATCACAATCATCCGTTAACACCGAAATCGCGCAACACGGAAGCCCCATGTGATTGGCCACGATAACCTCAGGCACCGTGCTCATCCCAACGGCATCTGCACCGATGCGTTTAAGGAAGCGATACTCAGCCCGTGTCTCCAGATTCGGTCCAATCACGGCGACATACACGCCTATATTCAGGTTGATTTTCAGCGCTGATGCTATACTGATCAGATGTTCGTTGAGTTCTCTATTGTAAGGTTGGCTCATGTCGGGAAATCGTGGACCGAGCACTTCGAAATTCTCCCCCCGAAGCGGATTATCGGGCTGAAGGTTAATATGATCATCTATCAACATCATCTCACCCTTCTTCCATGAAAGATTCAAATTACCGGCAGCATTGGAAATCAGCAGATGCGCAATCCCCAATATTTTCATAACACGTATTGGCAATGTAATCTGCTCCATGGTGAATCCCTCATAGTAGTGGAACCGTCCTTGCATGGCCAAGACTTTTCTTCCGTGGATACTGCCAAAGATCAATTTTCCTTTGTGAAACTCCACGGTGGAAACAGGAAAATGAGGAATCGAACTATAGTCAATCACTACCGGATCTTCGATTTGTTGGACAAAAAGATTTCCAAGGCCAGTGCCCAGTATAATTCCAACTTCAGGATTTATCACGCCTTGCCGCTTGATGAAGTTAGCAGCTTCAGTCAACTGATTCATAATACCGGTAATTTACAAGGCAAATCAAATATCACGCGTATATAAAAGTTTGTTCATTTATGTATCCATTGGTTTGTGCACCCAAGGGTGGTCGGTATCACCCGGATTCCCCATGTTGGGGTGCAAAAAGACGTAGGAGACGCCGCTAAAGTTTGTGCCTGCTGCACATATCTTTTATAAATTTTAAACCATGTTCCGCCATATCCCATGGCTTGGAGTATTCACGCCATACATTTATTGCATTCGCAAAATCGGGGTCATTCCTTGTAAAGGCTTCGATTGTTAACCATCCTTTATATTCTATTTCGGCTAAAGCTGAAAAAGTCTCATCCCAGGGAATATGCCCATCACCCGGGGTGCCTCTGTCATTTTCACTGATGTGTACGTGTTCAAGGACAGGGCCAATTTCTAATATAGCAGTTCTTAATTTCTTTTCCTCAATATTCGCATGATGGGTGTCAAACATTGCTTTGACATTGGGGTGAGCGGTCAGGTTCACCAATCTCAGTAGTTGATCCATTGTGTTACACAAATAACATTCAAACCGGTTCAACGCCTCAACTGCCAATGTGATGTTGGCCTGGGCGGCATACTCACCAGCTGCATGCAAAACTTCAGCACTCCATCCATACTCCTGGTCTATGGGCGGGCGGCGGTTAGCAAACGTTGCGAAGGCAGAATGAAATGGCCCACAAATGACGCTCGAATCGATGGCATGGGCGCAATCAACAGCTTCCTTCAGGCGGTCTACAGCCTTTTTCCGAATTGCGGTGGATGCATCGATAGGATTTTCATCCGGACCGACTCCCAAAACACACGTGGCTTCCAGGCCAATTGATCGGAGATGATCTCCAAATCGTCTATAGGCAGCCACATCCCGTACTTCCATGAAGCATTCAATTCCATCGTAACCTATATCTTTTAATCTATCCGCAACGGGCAAGAAACTGTCTGGTAAGCCGCCGGACCAAACGAGTAAATTAAATCCAATCTTAGTCATGGGGATATCGTTTATACGAACAAATTGTTGAAAAGGAAAAACAACATCAAACTATGTACATGCGCAATAAATATAGATTCTTCAATCATTTCAAAAAACGACAAAGATAAAAAAGCAAAAAATATACTTCCCCTTACGCGTACCACCTCGTTGGATTACTTCACTTCTCAAGTGGGTGCTCCCTGAGCAGGTCTTCAGGCCTATAAAAACCCTTTTTATCTTTAGTTGCTTCGCGCACTGCTTTTACCCTGGCTGGAAGAATTGCACTTGCTTCATTGCCAAATGAATTACGCACATAAGTCAATACAGAAGCTACTTCTTCATCGTTCAGCATACCTTCGAATGGAGTCATGGGTACTTGCCCAGGATAATCCTTATCGAGTATCTTAACCGGCCCCTGAAGTCCTTTTAAAACAAGTTTAATCAGGCGATCTTCGTTGCCCAATACCCACTTGGTATTCGCAAGCGGTGGGAAGCTTGATGCCGAAAGCCCGGCCCCATCAGCCTGATGGCACGTCATACAATATCCATCCCTGGCATAGATTGCTTTTCCCTTTAAGAACAAGTCGCGTTCAATTCCTTTCAGATTGGTAACAAGTGTCTCATCCTCTTTTTCCTGCACAGACTTTCCGTTAAGATGTGCCAGTGCAGTTTCATAAGCATCTTTCATCCATTCGTCAAGCGGCATCTTGCCAGCCTCCAGCACGACAGGCAGTCCTTTTTCCTTGTCCAACCAGGAGGCTGCCACTATCGCTTCCAGCCTGACACGTCCATGCTCATCGCGAGCAGCCTGCATAAGTAAGTCCGCTTGATCCGCTACCTGATGGCCCGTGTAGCGCAGCACCTGAACAGCTGCAGCCCGAGCGTGGTAATCTTTTGCCTGCAAGAGTTCACGCAGGAGCTGGTCGTCTACCTGATCCAGTCCCCAGCTAACCCAAAGGGCTTCCAGAAGGTGATGTTCATATCTGGGGTCTTCCTGATCAAGTTCACCAACCCAAATTTTAAGCTGTGCAAGAACTTCTGAAGCATTTCGCCCCCGTAGTTCCCGGCGGGTACGGTATCGGGTTCGGTACTCAGGAAGCTTCAGGTTGTCCAAAAGTACATCAATGCTTGCCCCATCAATCTTGGCAGGCTCAACCAAAGGCCGCGAAGGATATGTAACACGGTAAATACGTCCATGTACATGATCACGCAATGGATCACGCGCATTATGTTGCATGTGACCGATCAGCACGTTATGCCAATCCACTATATAGAGTGACCCATCGGGAGCAAACTCCATGTCTACCGGTCGGAAGTTGAGATCGGATCCTTGAACAAGGTCTTGACGGTGTTTACTCTTGTATCCGGTGCCATCGTCTGTCATCGTATGTTCTTTCATCCCTAAAAATCCAATGGTATTATTAATCAATAGGTCGCCCTGGATTTCGTCCGGGAAATGACGGCTGGATACAAATTCAAGTCCTGATGTTGGTCGCACCCTGTGCTTCTCTTCAATCAAGTTCATTGATTTATGGGTTGAGACCCCATATCTTGGTTTAATGGTTCCTGGCATCATCCAACGAACGTCTGGGCCAGACGTCTCTGCAAAGAAGTTTTGCCCCCAATCATCGAAAGCAATACCCCATGGATTCGGGATGGCAAGCTGAGCAGTTCGTTCAAGTTGATGGCGCTGTGGAACATACCGGTAAAAGCCGCCATTAGTGGCGCGAACCGGGCCATAGGAAGTTTCGACATTGGTGTGCAGAAATACGCCTTCCCCCATATAAATTGCGCCTGATGGATCTGCTGTATAGGCACTGTGTGCATGATGTGTATCATGATCATCAAAACCACTTAGAAGGATTTCCCGGGTATCTGCTTTATCATCACCATCGGTATCAGAAAGGAGAATGAGGTTTGTGCCTTGAGAAACATAGACACCTTCCGGGGACAACTCAAACCCTACAGGAAGGTGCAAACCTTCTGCGAAGATGGTCTCTTTGTCAGCTTTGCCATCACCATCGGTGTCCTCCAATATGAGGAGTTTGTCATTCGGTCGCTTATCGCCGGGTCTATAATGAGGATAGGTTGGCATGGTAGCCACCCAAAGTCTACCTTTGTTATCAAATGACAGCTGAACAGGATTTGCTAAATCCGCAAATTCTTGCTCCGAAGCAAAGAGTTCTATTTTATAACCCGGCGGGACTTTTAATTTCTTAAGGGCTTCTTGACCATACAAGTAAGTGAGGCTTCCATTTTTCTCAGGATTGAAATTTGTTTCTACCGGAGGCAGCGCCGATGTCTTTAGATCCGCGGCGTCCAAGTCCATCTTTTCCCCTTTCACTGCGCGCCAAATAGCCTCATCACGGATTACAGTCATTTCACGGATTTTAGTGAGCTCAGCAGGATAATTATCGGGTCCGAAGGGATCGTACCGGCGGCCGAAAACATGCACACCGTTTGGGATTTTGAAATCATTGTGCCACATCCAGTTTTTCTCCAGGACCGCAGCATGGACCAACTCGCGATGATCCCCGGCTTTTGCCGGTGTTTTACCAAAGACCTGGTCTGCCAGCAAGGTTGAAAACATGGCATAGCCGGATTCCTTGAGCTGAGAGCCATCAATTGTAAGCGGCCTATCACTTGCCGCAAACCAGCCTTTTGAAGGTGAATAAGAATCTACAAACAATACCTGATTCAGGTTTGCAATTTCTTTCATCGCCTCCGTATACATGGCCAGATTTGCGTTTTCCTTTACTCCATTTGGCAGGTCGGCGATACTGGAAAGATCTTCAAACGCTATCGGTGAAACGATCGCCAGTTGGGGCGCCGATTTTCCATTATACTTTTGACGCAGCGTATGCTTGATAAATGCATCCAGTTCACCTTTATAGTTTTCAAGTCCGGCTTCGCCCTGGAAGGATTCATTGAATCCAAAACAGGCAATGATAACATCGGCTTCCAATCTGGTAAGCCATTGGTCTTCTGTTTCAAAATGACCTTCGCTCCCCGAATTTTTTGCAAGTTCTGTCTGAAATTTCTCTGCGCCAGGAAAGGCCCATGGCGATACACGGCCCGCATGCGGCCTGAACCCGGGTGTATTACCCCCGTCACACATATTGCGAATAAAAAGCAAGCTATCCGGATACCGAAGTTGCATTTCGGTTTCAAAATGCCCGAAGTTCATCATCCGCGAGCAAAGATTATTACCGATAAGCACGATGTGAGCACCCTTATGAATGGCTAGCCTGGGGGTGTCTGGTGAACTGCATCGCAATGCCGACAGCACAAACAGAGCTACCCAAAAGAGTGGTTTATTGATCACTTTCATAGATGATGGGGTTTCAGTCTTAATCACCTACGTAATATGATAATTTACTGCGAGTGTTTCTACTAAACTACGGCCAGTTATTTCAATAGGCTTCCATTCAGGCGCAACAATTCCGTCTCTGCCAGTTTCGCAAGGTAACGTGCATTAATCAAGCGGTTGTATGCTTCGGCCAGACTTTGCTGAGCGGTTCGCAATTCAATGAATGTGTACGCTCCTCTTTTGAAACTCTCCAGTGTAATGTAAAGGTTCTCCTTTGCCAACAAAATATTCTCTTCCTCGATAAGCAACACCCGCTTTGCGTTTTCATAATTCACGAAAGCGTTATTAACACCCACATCTACATTTGTTTTTTCCTGCTCATACAACAACTGTTGTCGGTCTATACTAATGCGGGCTTGTTGAATATTTCGCCTGTTGATAAAGCCGTTCATGATCGGCATACTTATTGTAAATCCATAGTTGTAGCCTCTATTCCTGTTAAACAACGGAGTAAAAGAATTGATGGCTACTGCATTCTCTGTTCTGGAATAATTGTAGGATGACGTGAAGTTGAGAAATGGATAGCGTTCGCCTTTTCTTTCTCTCAATGAAAGCGATGCTATATCCAGGTCTTTTTTTGCCGATAGCAAGCTAAAATTGGTGTTCTCAATATTCTCAAAAATATCTTCCCTTCTTAATCCAAGGTCTATTACAATGGAATCAGATACTTCAAATGTTCGCGGCAATTGCATGCTTACGAGGCCGTTCAACTGTTCCTTCAGCGATACTATGATGGCTTCCTGTAGCATAACGGTAGTGCGCTGTGAATTTAAATCAACTTTGGCCTGCAATAGTTCCGGCTTCGCTCCTGTACCGACTTCCAATTTCCGATCAGCCAGCCTTACCCGCTCTTCACTTACCAACATTTGCTCCCTGATCGCGTTAAGCTGTTGCTTCTGACGTACGATATTATAGTAGTTGTTAACCACTTCGGCGATCGTATTGACCATCTGATTCTTGACATTCAGCATTCCCTGGGCCTCGAGTTGGGCCAGGCGCTCACGCGTGGCAAACATTCTTGTGCCATCAAAAAGCAGCCAGCTAAGTTGCACAGACCCTGAAAGGTTATTCGATTTGATTCCGTTTCGTTGAACTTCGGTATTGTTGAAAAGCTCCTGTTTTTGATCATTTGTATTCCAAACCCGGGATCCATTTGCATTGATAACCGGGAGCAAAGCGCCAACAGAATACTTACTATCTGTTTCGGCGCTGGAAGCAAGGTTGTCGGCTACGCGGATGTCATAATTCTTCTCCAGCGCCAGCGCGATAACCTGTTCCAGAGAAATCGTCTCTTGTTGCGCATCAGCTGTTCTTATAATGGAAAGTAAAATCAATACGCAAACTGCCCAATTAAGCTTCATAGACCAGTTCCTTTTGTTTTGCCGTTGGGACAGGTATTTCATCGCCAAAGTCAATGTGTTTTTTCTGTCGTGATAAAAATGTATACATCGACGGAATAACAAACAAAGTAAGGATGAGGGAAAATGTTACACCACCCACAATAACGATTCCCAGGGGTTGGCGGCTTGTAGAAGCAGCACCTATCGAGAGGGCTATCGGTAAAGAACCAAGGGCCATTGTTAAACTCGTCATCAGAATCGGGCGAAGGCGCATGCGTGATGCCACCAACACCGCCTCGATTCGTGATAACCCTTCTTCTCGTTTCTTGTTGGCAAATTCAACAATGAGAATACCGTTTTTTGTAACAAGGCCGATCAACATGATCATACCAATTTCAGAGAATATGTTCAGCGTTTGTCCAAATAGTGTTAGGGCAATAAATGCTCCTGCAATGGCCAAAGGTACGGTGAACATAATAATTAGCGGATCAACAAAACTTTCAAACTGCGCCGCCAGAATCAAATAGATAAGCACAAGTGCTAGTAAAAAGGCAAACGAAGTATTGCTAGAACTCTCTGCATAATCGCGAGATGATCCTGCAAGTGATGTTGTAAAAGTATCATCCAGTAACTGTGCCTTGATTTCTTCCATTGCCTCAATTCCATCCCCGATGGTATATCCAGGCGCTAACCCCGCAGAGAGGGTAGCAGATTTATATCGGTTGAAGTGATACAAAGAAGGAGGGGTAGAAGCCTCCTCTACGGTCACCAGGTTGTCAATGGAAACCAACTCACCGGAATTAGTTCGCACGTATAAATTCTTCAGGTCATCGGGATCATCACGGTTGATGCGGGTTACCTGACCCATAACCTGGTACTGTTTTCCTGCCCGCATAAAGTAGCCAAACCGCAAATTACTGTAGGCCAATTGCAAGGTTTGCGCGATGTCCTGCACACTTACGCCCAGTTGCGCTGCTTTGAGTCGGTTAATCTCAACTCTAAGCTCTGGTTTATTAAACTTCAGGTCAATATCCACGCCTTGCAGTGTCGGATGATTGTTGGCAGCTTCCAAAAACTTAGGCAGCACTGCCTGTAGCTTATCAAAGTTGTTGTTCTGGAGCACAAACTGCACTGGAAGTCCCCCTCTCCGGCTCACCGCGATGGTTTGCTCTTGTATTGGGAAAGCTCTACCCTGAGGAAAATTCCCCATGTTCCGGCTGACGTAATCGACTATTTCTTGCTGAGAGCGATTCCGCTCATTGGGATCTGACAGGGTTACCCGAATAAAGCCACTATTTGCTGAGCCACCTCCGGAATAACTGGGGGCTGTCATAGACAATGCTGTCCTGTATTCCGGTATCGAATCCTGAATAAAATCTGACAATTGCTGAACAAATTGGTCCATGTAATCATACGAAGTGCCTTCTGGTGCCGAAAGTGTCAATCGAAATTGGTTTCGGTCCTCCATCGGGGCCAGTTCAGATTGAATGTTTGTTCCTATGAAATAGGTAGCCAACAAGCAAATGCCAATCACCACAAAAGCCACCCAACGCACGCCCATGAAGGCAGACAGCCACTTGGCATAACCCGATTCCATTCCCCTGAAAAAAGGTTCAGTTTTGTTGTAAAACCAGGAATGTTTGTGATGGCTGCGTGTCAGTTTAACACTCAGCACGGGGGTTAGCGTTAACGATACAAAACAAGAGACGAGCACGGCGCCCGCTACAACGATTCCAAATTCCCGAAACAACCTTCCTACAAATCCTTCGAGAAAAAGAATAGGCAGAAAAACTACCGCGAGCGTAATAGAAGTAGACAGAACCGCAAAAAATATTTCCTTGGACCCTTCTCTTGCTGCCTGATATTTATTCATCCCCTGCTCCAGCTTTTTATAAATATTTTCAGTGACCACTATGCCGTCATCTACAACAAGGCCTGTTGCCAGCACAATCCCCAGCATCGTCAGCACGTTGATAGAGAAACCGCACAGATACATGATAAAGAACGTTGCTAACAAAGAAACGGGAATATCAATTAATGGTCGAAGTGCAATAATGCTGTCGCGGAAGAATAGATAGATAACCAACACGACCAACAAGAATGATATGATCAGGGTTTCTTCTACTTCGGATATGGCTCCCTTAATAAATACCGTTTGATCCATATTAACATTAAGAATAACATCCTCCGGGATATCACCCTTAATCTGGTCGAGTCGTTTGTAAAATTCATCTGAGATTTCAACGTAATTAGCGCCGGGCAGCGGAACAATAGCCAGTCCCACCATAGGCACATTACTTTCGCGCAGCACCGACTCTTCATTCTCAGGCCCCAGGACGGCTTCACCAACATCTTTCAGTCTAATCTCCCCCATTGCCGTTGAAGTGATAATCACATTTTCGAAATCTTCTTCGGTATAGAGTTTACCAAACGTCCTAACCGTTAGTTCGGTCGCATTTCCCGAAATCTTCCCGGAAGGCAATTCTACATTCTCCTTGTTTAATGCAATTTGGACATCAAGGGGTGTAAGTCTGTACGCGCTTAGTTTAGCAGGATCAAGCCAAATGCGCATGGCAAATCTTCGCTCACCCCAAACGCGAATACTGCTTACTCCAGGGATGGTCTGTAATCGTTCTACCAAATTGTTGTTCGCATACTCAGTGATCTGTTGCGCATCTCGGCTATCACTTCGCACTGTCATTGATATTATTGGTTCGGAATTCGCATCGGCCTTTGAAACAACGGGGGGACTAGTAAGATCTTGTGGAAGTGAACGAGCCGACGCAGAAACCTTGTCGCGCACATCGTTGGCAGCAGTTTCTAAATCGACTCCGAGGTTAAACTCGATGTTAATATTGCTGCTGGCTACGCTCGAAGAGGAAGTGATATTCTTAATACCGGCAATACCATTAATTGATTTTTCCAGTGGCTCTGTGATTTGCGACTCAATGATGTCTGCATTAGCCCCGGAGTATGTTGTTCGTACACTTACCACCGGAGGATCAATGGCAGGGTAATCCCTAACACCCAGGAAACTAAACCCGATAGCGCCAAATATCAAGAGGATGATGTTCATCACAAATGCAAGAACCGGGCGCCTTAAACTTAACTCAGAAATATTCATAACCTAAGTCTTTAAATTTCACAGATCACTTCCTGAATTTATCCTGACAACGTTGACTTTTGTGTTGGGGCGAATCGACATTAATCCGCTGGTAACGACGGTATCGCCTATTTTAATCCCTTTTAGAATTTGCACAAAGGCTGAATCACGGATGCCCGTTTCGACCACTACAAATTGCGCGCTGTCTTTCCTGAGCACGATAAGCTGCTTGTTGCGTGCCGCCGGGATAACAGCCTGAGAGGGCACTAATAGTCCTTTGTCCGTTTTACCTAACTCCATATTCACCTTGGCAAAAATGCCCGGAACAAGTTCCCGATGTTTTTCATTCACCAAGGCCCTAACCCTAAGGGTACGGGTATTCGCATCGACACTGTTTTCAGTAGCAATTACCGTGGCGATATGATCCACATCCCCACCATCTACCCGAAACCTGACCTTGTATCCTTTTGTAATTTCCTTGGCATATTTCTCCCCAATTGAAAATTCCAGTTTTAGTTCATCAACCTGGCGAAGCGTTGTAATGATATCTGAAGGGGAGATGTAAGCGCCCAGGCTCACATTTCTAAGTCCTACCCGTCCGGAATAAGGAGCCCTGATTTCCGTTTTCGAGATTGCGATTTGTGTCGACTCTATATCGGCTTTCAGGTTTTCAACATCCAGTGCACTCAAGTCGTATTCTTGCTGACTAATTCCATTGATTTTTAATAATTCCGCACTTCGCTCCTGGGTCTTTTCCTTAATCTGCAATTGGACCTTAAGCTTATTCAATTGCGCCTGGAGATCTTTATCAAACAATTTCACCATCATTGTTCCTCGGGCTACCGCGCCCCCTTCGTGCACATTTAGTTCCACAATCCGGCCTCCTACTTCAGCCCGAATTTGAGTTTCCTCAAAAGGAAGCAAGGAACCTGGAACTTCAATGTTTTCACTTATCGAAGTCTCGCGCACAACATACCCATCAACCTTTAAAGGCCCTTGTTCTCTCCTGCTACCCTGAACATTTGCCCCCGGCTTGGAATTACAGGAGACAAACAGCATTATCAAACCAGCAAAACACAAAAACTTGATACTATACATAGGGCTTATCAGTGACTTGTATTAACATGCGTAATGGAAAGTTGGTTCGGCAAGAAATTGGCTACCAGGTCCTTGATAAGAACCGGGCATGAAGCTCCACTACTTGAGGAATCAACAATATTTTTTCGTCATTCACTACAATAAAATCTGCTCGCCTTAATTTTTCTCCCGCAGGCATTTGGGTCCTTTCAATGTCGATAACCTGATCTATTGTGCGATGAGGGTCACGTAGCAATACCCGCTGCATGCGCAACGTTTTTGGTGCGTCCACAACAATTACCTTATGCATATTCTGAGCAGAGCCCGCTTCAAAAAGCAAAGCTGCCTCCTTCAATACATAGGGATAACTTCCCATTTGAGCAACCCACTGTCTATAGTCCTCTTGTACCCGAGGGTGGACCAGATCGTTTAATTTTTTCAGCCTTTCAAGATCGTTGAATACTGCCAGGCTTAGGTACTTACGGTTTAGGCTTCCATCGGAATTATAAGACAATTCTCCGAATTCTTTCTTGATCTTTGATACGAGTATTCCATCGGTGGTCATTAACCCTTTCGCATGGCTGTCAGCGTCATACACAGGTACACCCAAGCAGTGAAAGATTCTGCACACCAGGCTTTTGCCAGCACCAATACTCCCCGTAACACCAATTTGAAGTGGGCTGCCCACAGATCAGAACTTAATGTAAAGAGAATCCAATGCAATGATTTGCGAATATGCGGGCATCCCGAGCAATTGGGGCATGACTTTCTTCTTTCCCCTGGAGAAATCCTTAAGGTCAATCACTGCTTTGAGTGAATCAGTATGGAAACTATCCAGAAGTGATTGTGGAATTGCAATTGTATACGGCAGCTTTTTCCGTTCAACCTCCCGCACTTCCTTTGGCGCATTAACAAACTCGAGAATTACAGAATCAGAAACTTCGACCAATCTATCCACGCTAAACTTTACGGTCACCGTTGGTGGGTCTCGTTTAATAAGTTCATCATTGAGAAATTTCACTGCTATTACTTCGTCGAAGTCCTCGTCAATATTCCCTTGCGGGATTTGCAGACGGACTGGATCAGACAATGCGGTGATTAAGGTTCTCGGGCCTTCCAGGGTAATCGAATCTGGAAAGACCTGGATATCGCTTGTCGGGATATATCCACTTCGAAACGATACGGTAGGAATATCAACTTCCAGCCCAAGTCTCCGTTTAGCCTTCGGTTCAATGGCAACATATAGAGTATCTGTTAAAACAAAGTTGATCTGAAAATCGGCAAGCTGAGTATCAAAAAACGCAGGTAGTGTGCTTCCAACGATTTTATTCACATCGGCAGGCCTCTCTAGAGGAATAACCAATGGAGGGACTCTCAAACCCGTGCTTCTTCGAAACAAATTCCAACCTATACCCGTAACATTTATCCGAACCGTCAAAGGTAGGGGCCTAACGGTCACATAATTTGTTCGATCATAATCAAATGCCAGCGGGAAGCTGATTGTCGTTGTGTAATTCTTGTTGAGCGCGTTAAAAAGCCAAAAAACAGCCGCCGCGAAAACGCACAGCACCACCGCTTTCCAGTTACTCTTGTTGAACCTGAGGATATTAAATATGGAATTGAAAAAACTCATATCATAAAATATAGGTACGAATTAATTCTCCGTCCAACCTTAGTAAACAGGGAGCCGGTTTAGTGCCCCTCAGTTTCCTCTTGTTTATCTCCAACAATTACTTCTTATTGGCAATTTTGGTCGACTCCAGCGAAATTGCAGATTTATTGTAACGAATTCTCCCCCCTTTTTCTACTTCCAGAATAAAGGTATCACCTTCAAGTTCGGCGATGTGTCCATGCGCTCCCCCAACGGTTACTACATAATCTCCCTTCTTGATTTCTTCGATAAACTTCTTCTGGTCTTTTGCCTTCTTTTGTTGAGGGCGAATCATAAAGAAGTAAAATACCAGGATGATTGCTCCGAAAAAGATGAACTGAAAATAAGGATTGCTCTGCTGTGCTTGTAATATGATAGAATGCATAATGTAATTTTTTTAAGAGGCCAAAGTTATCTTAATTAAAACAAACATCCCAACCCGCTCGCTGGCAGATTGGGATGCAGGGATAAAAAGAAGTCCTAATTATTTTTTGAGCGGGCCATCCTGTGGAGCTGCCACAGACTTGGGCGTTACCATAGCCTTAAATCGCAGTACAGTTTGTTTAGGCCACGTATTGGCCGTTACGGTAACGGTCTTATTTTGGATATTAGGTTTCCCGTTGCTGTCAAACTTGGCTTTAACAAAACCAGTTCCTCCGACAGGAATAGGCTCCTTGGTCCAATCCGGCACGGTACATCCGCATGAACCCTGGGCGCCCTGTATAATAAGAGGTGCCTGCCCATTATTTTTGAAAGAATAAGTATATTCCACGACATCGCCTTCAGTTATTGTACCAAAGTCATGGTCCATAGTAGGAAACTCCATGGTTGGCAACGGTCCTTCAGGTTTTACTTCTGCTGCTGGTGTGGCCGGTGTTGGCACTGTTGCCGTAGGTGACTTGCTTCCTTCTAACTCGGCTAAGCGACTTTCAAGCTGCGCAATTTTCTTCTCTGCATCGCGGTCCTTGCAGCCCGCAACCATAACTGCCACCAAGGCCATTACGAATAATGATTTCAAAATGTTGTGTTTCATGTTCATTCCCATTTATTAACTGTACTGATCTATAATTTTTCTGATGATCCCTTCTTTCCTCGAATTTGCTCCAACAATTCATCAACGTCTTCCAGCAGGCGTTCGGCCTTATTCTTGGCTTCATCGACAACTTTTTGGCCCTGCGACTTAGCTTCGCTTGTGAGCGGTGTCTCCTTTCCAGACACAAAATCATTCACCAATTCCTGCAAAATGTCCCTGTACTTATCCAGTTGGAAAGACAATTTTTCACGCGTATTCGTTCCCTTGTCAGGTGCATAAAGAATCCCAATCAAAGTGCCTGCTGCTGCTCCAAAAAGGAAAGCCATCAATGTATTCCCGCTTTTTTTACTCATAAAACATGAAGTTAATTAGGGTTTGGCCACAAATTCAAAATTTTAACAATTTTTAACAAATCTCTGGTCCTGGAAGATCTTTCATCCCTCTCATTTGTTGTCAATCAATCCTCTTCCGCTCTTTTTCATCACCCCAGCATCCCGCAATTCTTTTGAAATGACGTCCAGAATTCCATTGACGAATTGCCTGCTGTTGGGTGTGCTATAGTTTTTGGCCAGTTCAATGTATTCATTCATTGAAACTTTCACCGGAATATTTTGAAAAGCAATCAATTCGGCAATAGCCATTTCCAAAATCATCCTATCTGTTAACGGCAGTCTTTCAACCTCCCAGTTCCGGGTATTATTTGCAATCAGGTCTTTATACTTGCTGTCCAATTGCACTGCCGTTTGATAAAGCACCTCTATAAACTCTTTGTCCTCTTCCCAATTCAAAGATAAGGTATGTAAGGCAAGTGGCGCCGCTGTTTCCGGATCGTAAGATTTTATGGTTTTTTCTACCAACCCCTTTACGATGTCCCGATCTTCAGCCCAGCGCAATACATCCTCTTCAAAATATGCATTGATCGCCGTCTTACCCAAGATCACTTTCTTAAACAGGTGATTAATATACTTTCGATCATCTTCCTTTGTCGGACTTTTCTTGTCCATGTAAGTAAGATATTCAGCGTCCTGACGAACGACATCCCGAAACCATACTTTCACCCTGTCTGACCTATCTTGCCAGTGCCTGCCCAACCTTAGTGCCTCTTTCTTCAAGGCTGCACTATCGTGGAGGCCTTTGATCCAGGCATTGTGTACAAAATTCTTATGACTGACCTTTTTATCGGCTTCTGCCAGTTCAAAAAAAGCAGGCACCAAATTCAGTACTGCAATGTAGTGGCTGTATATTTTCTCCACTTCACTAACCAAATTCTTCAGATAAAAGTCTGTGTCTTTCTTGCATTGGCTAGCATAGAATTTGAATGAATCCTTTACTATCTTCTTTATTTTCGGGTCTTTAGAATCAATTGTTGTCTCACCGGCCGCAAAATTTCTTTCGAATAACGCTCTCGCTTCCTTATTCTGAGCCGCAAGGAGGATTTTGTCCTGAACTTCCATTGAATTTAAATCCGGCGAAAAAGCATCCCCAATTTGGTCCAGACACAAATCATAGTTGGCATCCTTGCTCTGTTGTAGCGCGAATAGATTTTGCATCACTTTGATACGAAGGCTCCTTCTGTTAAGCATGATAAAGAACATCTTTTGAAATACATTGCCTCTTGTCAGGTCATCTGACTTTGCAATTTTCCCGTACCATTCGCAGACACATTAATCGCCTTGAACGTACAATGGTTTACAAAATTAAAACATCCCGGCAGGTTTCACTAGCCCCAGGATAATTAGTTTAAGATTTTTCAGCTACGCCTTGAATAACAATTTCATTCGAATTGGCAGGGAGGCGCCGTTTTAGGTAATCTTCCCGGTCATGGCGTGCATTATCCAATTCCACTTGCCTTTGCACCCTACTATTTGTTTGCAGTGCAACAGCTCTATTTTCCGACTGATTATTGTAATTTTGGTCGGCTAACCTGTGGTACAGGCGAAGGCTTCAGTATATCCTCAATGCGCAGCGTACGTTTGCATGAACTATTGGATGAATATTTCGTTGTACGTATTGGCCCGACAAATATTTTTTGATGAAAGAACTAAAATACCTCAACAAATACCTTCTAAAGTATAAATGGCATATTATCCTGGGCACGATATTTATCATTATTTCAAACATCTTTCAGATTTTTCCTGCCCTGTTAGTGCGTCAGTCCATCAACCTTGTTGTTGACAACATTGGTATTTACCGGTCTTTTGATGGAAGCTCTTTGCAACAGAATTTCTTTAAGGTCTTTGCATTTGGTATTTTGATTTACGCCGGCCTGATTCTGCTGATGGCTATTTTGCGCGGCATTTTTCTTTATTTTGTTCGGCAAACGTTAATCGTTATGTCCCGACTGGTCGAGTTTGATTTAAAAAATGAAATTTTCGAGCATTACCAAACACTCCCCTTAAGCTTTTACAGGCGAAACAACACTGGTGATTTGATGAACCGTATTTCCGAAGATGTCGGACGTGTTAGGATGTACCTCGGCCCTGTCATTATGTATGGAATCACGCTCATAACGCTCTTCCTGACGCTTATTCCTATCATGTTCAGCATTAGCCCCGGGCTGACCTGGTACGCCCTCAGCCCGCTTCCTTTCTTGTCGATCAGCATTTTCTTCGTAAACAGTAAAGTTGAAAGACGGTCTGAACAAATTCAAAAAAGCCAATCCAAGCTTTCCACCTTTGTTCAGGAAGCTTTTAGCGGAATCCGCGTGTTGAAATCATTTCAACGAGAGAATGAATCCATTGCGAGATTCACTACGGAATCTGAAAAGTATAAGCTGGAATCCCTCAAGCTTACAAAAATTCAATCGCTGTTCTTTCCGCTCATTATGGGCCTCATTGGAATGAGCACCATTCTTACCGTATATGCGGGTAGCACACAAGTGATTAACGGTAATTTAACATTTGGCAACATTGCAGAGTTTATTATCTATGTTAACTTATTAACGTGGCCTGTTGCGTCGTTAGGCTGGACCAGCAGCTTATTACAGCGTGCTGAAGCATCACAAAAACGTATTAATGAATTCCTGAACACGAAGACAAGCATAGTATCTGAAAAGGAACTGGTGCGCGAAATTCAGGGTGAAGTAGAATTCAAAAATGTAAATTTTACTTATCCGGACACTGGAATAAACGCACTGAAAGGGATTTCATTTAAGATCGATCCCGGCGAGTCCCTTGCCATTATCGGAACCACAGGATCCGGAAAGAGCACAGTTTCATCCCTGATATCCAGGCTTTATGATACCCAGGGTGGCGAAATCTTAATCGATAATATTCCCATCTCACATTACGATCTAATCTGCTTGCGCAGCCAAATAGGTTACGTTCCGCAAGACGTATTCCTTTTCAGCGATACCATCTTCCATAATATCGGCTTTGGAATCAAAGCACCAGAAGAGGCAAAGATCATACAAGCAGCCAAGGATGCGGATGTCTACAAGAATATCATGGAATTCCCGCAAGGATTCTATACACGGCTTGGCGAGCGCGGCATAACATTATCCGGTGGTCAGAAACAACGGGTATCCATTGCGAGGGCCATAGTCCGCGAGCCCAAAATCCTAATGTTGGATGACGCCTTGTCTGCAGTCGACACCAAAACAGAAAACAATATTCTCAACAGTATGAAGCGCATAATGCAGGGGCGGACAACAATTATTATATCGCACCGTGTGTCTTCTGCGAAACTTGCCAATAAAATTATTGTGATGAACGATGGGTCAATTGTTGAAGAGGGCACCCATGATGCCTTGCTTTCCCGAGATGGCTTTTACAAAGATCTCTTTGAAAAACAAGGTCAGCTTGACGAAGCAGAAACGAATACCGAACAGCCATAGAAAACTGCTAGAAATTGAAGCGCACGCCTGCCGCACCAAAAGTCCGAAATGTTAATGGTCGGTCAGCAAATTCTAACATTAAACTAATCTCTCCAAAAACTGCAAGTGGAATATCCTGAAAAGTGTACTCCATTCCGGCGATACCATCCGGGCCAAAGTCTATATCAGTACGTGTATCCCTCCCCACATTAAAAGGTGACGTTTTGTTTTGATATGTATAATCGACAGTCGCTACCTTAAGTACCACACCAATGCCCCAATACCAGTCTAATTTGCCCTCCATCCCTTCAATGGGTATGTTGAACTGAAACAAATAGCGACCCTGAAAATATACTGTGCCGTGTATTCTTAGGGCGCGATAATCATAGTTGTCGTACCGACCGGCATCCTTAAAGGAATTCTTGTAATAATTCGAATTCCACCCGGATGAAGCTGTACCAAGGCCAAATTCGATTGCGCGATCCTTTGGGAGATATCTCTTGTAGGTGATGCCAGTCGGTACGCCTATGCGTAATCCGATGGCTTGTTTTTGGGCGAAAGTGCTTACTGCTATGAAAACAAGCAAAAAGGTTATTACTACTCTAACCATATATATCTAGACATAAAGAATTAAAACACGTAACGTAATCCAACCCCTCCTTCAACGCGACTCCAGCCCGGATCTGCAAATATGTCGGAGAAATATTCCAATTCCATAAAGGCTGAAATTGGAATCTTGAAGTAGGCATATTCAATCCCGACTACTGCTTGCGGGCCCATAGTGAATCTGGTCCGATCAAATCGACCAAATTTATCAGGATCGCTGACACTTTTTTTATAGGTATAGTCGTATTGTAACTTCGTGTTCTTCCATTCCCAGCCTGCGCCGATATATGCTTGCAGCCCCGGTGATATCTTTGAGGCGTCAAAGTGATACAGAAATTTGACTTCTCCGATGATATCTGAAACCACTTTGTGCGTGTAATATTCTATTGACGCATCGCTTGTGGCGAATGTATCGCGCACAACATATTCATCAAATTTTTCCCTGAAATATCGGTTGTATAAGCCGCTGGAAGCTTTCCCTATATCCACAGCAATGGCCACTTGCTTATTGAAGTAATACTTGTACGTAATGGCAAAAGGGTCACCCAACTTAATTCCAATTCCCTGATATGGATATTTGCTGTTTTCAAAAATTGGACATATGGTTTTCGCCTTGGCTCCGCGGAAACGGGGTGCAGAATTATACCTTTCGCGGGTATACATACTCTTACCTCCGTTATAGATGCGCGCCCTTTGCGCCATTGTGATGGCGCTGAATAGGCAAAAGCAGGAGACGAAAAGGATTTTTTGAAAGCGCATTAAAGGCAAATATAACCGTTTTGGCTTTCTGAAAGTGCGATTAGACGTTTATCGGGCGATATTCGCCTCAAACAAACTCCTTATACTGCATTCTGTGAAGTTGTGCATAATAGCCGTCATGCGTCAAGAGTTCCTCATGACGACCCACTTCCTTAATTTCACCATGATCAAGGACAATAATTTTATCGGCTTTTTGTATGGTTGATAAACGATGCGCAATAACAATGGAAGTCCGGCCGCTCATCATTTTCTCTATAGCATGCTGAATCATTTCCTCTGTTTCACTGTCGACAGATGAAGTAGCTTCATCCAATACCAATATTTTTGGGTCATAGACCATAGCACGAATGAAAGATATTAATTGCCTTTGACCGACGCTAAGGGTAGCTCCCCGTTCCATCACATTATATGCAAGTTTACCGGGAAGCCGATCAATGAATCGTCTTGCGCCTACCAAATCTGCGGCATGCCAAACCATCTCTTCTGTAACCTCACTATTGCCCAGGGTAATGTTGTTGAGAATGGTGTCCGAGAAAAGGAAAACATCCTGAAGTACCACGCCAATGTTTTTACGCAAGGTACCAAGATCATAGTCTTTTATATCTACTCCATCAACCTGGATAGCGCCACGGTTTATTTCATAAAAACGATTAAGCAAATTGATTATCGATGATTTTCCTGCACCTGTTGCGCCTACCAGGGCAATGGTTTCACCGGATTTAATATCGAGGTTAATATCCTTTAAAACATACGCGGCATCATTGTAGGCAAACCACACATGATCAAACCTCACATCACCTCTTACATGTTCTGCTTTCACTACACCGTTGTTCTGAACGTGTTCCGTGGAATCCAGCAAATTCAATATGCGCGAAGAGCTTACGATGCCCATTTGCAAGGTGTTGTACCGGTCAGCAATCATTCGTATCGGTCGGAAAAACATCTGAATGTACATGATAAAAGCGATAAGCTTCCCGATCGTGATACCCGTTTCTTCATAATTGATCACACCCTTGGCACCATACCACACGAGCAAACCTATCCCCGCTGCCGCTATAATTTCCGCTACTGGAAAATATATGGAGTAGTATAGCACCGATCGAAGGTTTGCCTGTTTGTGGTCGTTATTGATTTCATTGAATTTTTCGAATTCCCGCTGCTCACTTCCAAAAATCTGTACGATGTTCATTCCTGTAATGTGTTCCTGGACAAAAGTATTTAAGTTAGCCACTGCGTTACGAACGTCATTAAAGGCCACCTTAATCTTCTCTTTAAATACATAGGTGCTGATGAGCAACAAAGGAATGGTAGACAAACTAAGCAGCGCCAGTCTCCAGTCCTGATAGAACATAAACCCAAGAATAAAAATAATTTGGAGAAGGTCGCCAACCATGGCAGCAAGGCCTTCGCTAAAAACGTCCGCCAGCGTTTCAACGTCAGAAATAGTTCTGGTGACGAGTCTACCTATTGGGGTTCTATCAAAAAAGGAAAGTCGGAGTCCGATAATATGTGCATATAATTTGGCGCGTATATCGCGAATCACCTGTTGTCCAAGCCAGCCTGATATATAGGTATGCGCGTACTGGACAATGGCATTAAAAATCAAAAGCCCGGCTAATAACATCATCATCGCCACCATGGCTTCATAATTACCGACCGAAACATCACGATCCAGGGTATATTGTATCAGGAAAGGGCGTGTCGGCGCGAGGACACCCAGCAGGATAGTAAGAATAATCACCAGTATAAACCGGCCACGGTATGGCGTAACGAATTTCATTAGTCGGCTAAGAACTGACCAATCGATGATATTACCACTGCTTACCTTTTCCTTCTCCACTTGACTAATTATCGGTTATCGACTACGGATGCTAAACTTGGATGATCCGATTCCTTCACAAAAATCCTGGCAGGATACACGACCTTTGCCAGAAATAACCCATAGGGAGGAACATTAGCGCCTGCCTTTTTTCGATCGCGGCTTTGAATGATTTCCCTAAATTCCTTCATTGATGTCTTTCCAGTTCCCACATCCAGCAAGGTTCCAACAATGGCGCGAACCATTCCTCTTAAAAAACGATTTGCTGTGATCGTAAACTCAAGCATCTGCCCTTCTTCCTGCCATGACGCTTTACTAACGGTGCAAAGAAAGTGATTTACATCGGTCTTTACTTTACTGAAACATTCAAAATCGTGTTCGCCCAGTAATAACGCAGCTGCTCTGTTCATAGTTTTGATATCCACTGGCTTAAAAAAATGCCAGGCAAGTCCTTCAAGGAAAGGATTCTTTTTTCGGGTAATCCTGTAATGGTACGTTCGTCCAACCGCATCATACCGTGCACTGGCATCCGGTTTTACCTTTCGGATAGCCTGCACGGCAATATCTTTGGGAAGAAACGAATTTAGTTTTTGTATTAACGTATCATAATCGAATGGCATCTCAAGTTCGCAATGAAAAAATTGTTGCTCACAATGGACCCCCGCGTCCGTACGCCCACTGCCAACAATCTTTATTGGTGTCCGAAATAATTTGGAAAGGGCATTTTCAATCACCGACTGTACTCCGATAGCATTGGCCTGATTCTGCCAACCGGCGTAGTTCTTGCCATAATATGCTATTTCAAAGAAGTATTTCATCATGAGGTGGTAATATTATCCCAAGCCATATGTTTTGATAGTTTGTCTTATTTACCATGAACAAGTTCATGTCCTGGAATGTCTGCGTTCTCCTTTGTTAAGTTTCGCATGGCAAGACTTCAAAATTTGCGATAAACCGCGATTAATCATCTTCTAAGATTCTCATAGACCACTGTCGCTCCCTGCCCAACGCCGATACACATCGTTGCAAGTCCATATTGTACTTTGGTTCTTTTCATTTCATGAATTAGGGTGGCACTGATACGCGTGCCAGTGCATCCTAGCGGATGTCCAAGCGCGATTGCCCCTCCATTCACGTTTATAGTATCAATATTTAGCTCAAGATCTTCAATGCAGGCCAAAGATTGCGCAGCAAATGCTTCATTCAATTCTATCAGACCTAAGTCACTTATACTTAGCCCCGCGCGTTGTAGAGCTTTTCGTGTGGCTGGTACGGGTCCAATACCCATATATGCTGGATCTACACCGGCAACCGCCATAGATACAACTCGCGCAAGGGGTTCAAGATTCAATCTCCTTGCTATCTCCTCGCTAACAACAATACACGCCGCTGCACCATCGTTGATGCCGGATGAATTGCCAGCGGTTACAGAGCCGTTTTCTTTGAATGCAGGCTTCAACGCTCCTAATTTTTCCATCGATGTAAGCCGCGGATGCTCATCTTTTTCGAAAAGAACCAGTTCTGCCTTGTGCTTTGGCACTGCTACGGTAATTAATTCATCGTTAAATCGCCCGGCCGAGGAGGCATTGAAGTACTTTAGTTGGGATTGATTTGCAAACGCATCCTGCGCAGCACGGCTGATTTTCCATTTCCCGGCCACGTTTTCTGCCGTCTCACCCATGGAATATGGATGGTATAGGCTTGCCAAGTTTGAGTTGATGAATCTCCAGCCAAGGGTAGAGTCGAATACCTCAACCTTTCTTGCGTAAGGATCTTCATTCTTGGCCAATATAAAGGGAGCACGACTCATACTTTCTACACCTCCAGCGATATAGACATCACCCTCTCCCAGCATCACTGCACGTGAGGCATCCATAATGGCCTGTAGTCCTGAAGCGCATAAACGGTTAACGGTTACACCCGCAACCTTCACAGGGAGTCCGGCCAGCAAAGAAGCCATGCGCGCAACATTGCGGTTGTCTTCGCCTGCCTGATTCGCCGCGCCGATTATGACATCTTCAATTAACTCCGGATCTATTGCCGGATTTCGTTCCAGCAATTTCTTTATTACCAAAGAAGCAAGATCATCAGGTCTTACGGATGCAAGTGTTCCTCCATACTTTCCAATCGGCGTTCGAAGTATATCAACGATATAGGCTGCTTTCATGGTTCAATGCTTAAGTGAGGTGTCACGCTTAGCAGCGTTTGGATGAAGTCTTACCCTTTATTACTGCAATTTGGATCGTGCTAAAAGGGTAATTTGGCTTGACTTATCCAATACTACTGAAAAGCTTCTCTACACAATATTCCAACAACTACCCCCTGAACTGTTACAGTTTTAAAGTGCAAATTTTACTTACTTTGCCAGCAAGTTAAAGCAACGTACTTATGTGGCAAAGAATTCAAACGGTATTTCTGGTAGCAGCAATCGTTAGTTTATTGGGGAGCCTCATTTTACCCATTTGGTCAGTAGAAATTAATGGGGAGGCGAATGTCCTTACCGCCTTTTACTATAAGAAAGGTGAAGTCTACCTATACAACCCGTATGCGTTAACGGCTATGCTGGCCATCGCCTCTGCCACCCTCGCCTTCATCGAAATCTCGAAATATAAAAATCGCCTCACGCAGATGAAGTTTGGGGCACTCAACTCGCTATTTTTGGCAGGCACAATAGGATCAGCCGTCTATTTCGCCAGCCAACTTATTAAAGGCCTGGAGGTTGGCGGCCAATACGGTTTAGGATTGTGGTTGCCCGGAGCAGCCGTCATTTGCAATCTGCTGGCCAACCGCTTTATCCGCAAAGATGAAAGACTTGTCCGTGATGCGGATCGCTTGAGATAGTCTTGTCATTTTCTGGAATCATTGGATACTATCTCTTAGTGTGACCAGTGGGGCGTCGAAAGTGACGCGGGAAAAGGTGACAATGAAGGAATTTTCATCACCTGTTATGTCTTTAAACGGACGCTTACAGGTAAATGAGCATAGCCGCGCAGAATGACAACCTGTCAGAAAAGGCGTAAATGGAACAACTTTTGAAATCCTTGTATCACGCAGGGATTTTTTGTTATTCCCTTCTTTTCTCAGCATTTAACTTGAAAACTAAACAATATGGCAGAAGTACAAGAAAAAGGTACCATCTCAATCCACACCGAGAATATTTTTCCAATCATTAAGAAATTTCTATACTCCGATCATGAAATCTTCCTTCGTGAATTGGTTAGCAATGCCGTAGACGCCACGCAAAAACTCAGGAAACTCACATCACTGGGCGAATACGATGGCGAGACTGGCGATGTGAAAATCGAGGTGAGCTTTGACAAAAAGAAGAAAACCATCACGGTAAGCGACAAAGGTATTGGAATGACCGGTGAGGAGATCAAAAAATACATCAACCAGATTGCCTTTTCCGGTGCAGCAGAATTTGTTGAAAAGTTTAAGGACAAGACTGACGCTAAGGATATTATCGGGAAGTTTGGTCTTGGTTTCTATTCTTCCTTTATGGTGGCAGACAATGTAGAGATCATTTCCAGATCGTACAAAGTTGGTGCAGACGAAGGTGCAAAATGGGTCTGCGATGGCTCGACAGCGTTCGAACTTTCCGCCACAAAAAAGAAAACGCGCGGAACCGATGTTATTCTGCACATAAACAAAGACTCTGAGGAATTCTTGGACGAGTGGAAGTTGAAAGGTATCCTGGAAAAATACTGCAAGTTTCTGCCCGTCGAAATCAAATTCGGCACAAAAGAAGAAAGTATTGACGACGGCGTTGATGCTGATGGAAAACCGAAGCAAAAAAAGATCACCGTCGACCGGATTATCAATAATCCTGCTCCACTTTGGATCAAAGCGCCTGCAGATCTGAAAGACGAGGACTACTTAAACTTTTACAAAGAACTTTATCCTTTCTCAGAAGATCCACTTTTCTGGATTCACCTCAATGTAGATTATCCATTCAACCTTACCGGCGTTCTATACTTTCCAAAAGTGAAGAACGACTTTGAGATGCAGAAGAATAAGATACAGCTTTATTCACGCCAGGTATTCATAACTGATGAAGTCAAGGACGTCGTACCTGATTTCCTGATGATGTTACACGGTGTATTAGATTCTCCTGATATTCCCCTTAACGTGTCTCGAAGCTACCTGCAAAGTGATGCAAGCGTGAAGAAGATAAGCCAGCATATTACCAAGAAAGTGGCAGACAAACTGGCGGAATTATTTAAGAAGGATCGCAAGGATTTTGAAAAAAAATGGGACGATATCAACATCTTCGTGAAGTATGGTATTATTAGCGACGAGAAATTCTACGACCGCGCAAAAGATTTTGCTTTGTTAAAAAACGTGGAAGGAAATTATTTTACGTTCGACGAATACAAGGAAAAGGTAAAGGCATCCCAAACTGATAAGGATAGCAATGTGGTTTTCCTGTATGCATCAGACGCTGGTAAACAAGATAGCTTCATTCAGGCCGCCAAAACCAAATCGTATGATGTCTTGCTGCTCGATGGTATTCTGGATAATCACTTTATCAATACACTTGAACAAAAATTAGAAAAAGTTCAGATTAAACGCGTCGACAGCGAAACGGCGGACAAACTCATCGATAAAGATGAGAAAATGGAAAGCGTGTTAAGCGATGAAGAAAAAGAACAGGTAAAGGGGGTATTCGAAAAGGCCATTGCCAACAAAAACATGACGGTTACCGTTGAATCCCTGTCGCCAGAAGATCTCCCTGTGGTCATCACCATGAGCGAATTTATGCGGCGTATGAAGGATATGTCAAAAATGGGCGGTGGAGGCTATTCATTTATGGGCACCATGCCAGACAACTACAACGTAGCCATAAACGGAAACCACACGATCGTGCAGAAAATACTGAAAGCTGAAGAGGAGCAAAAAACAAAGCTTGCCAAACAGGCCTATGACCTGGCGCTGCTTTCGCAGAATATGCTTACAGGTGCTGATCTGACTAACTTTATCAAGCGGAGTGTTGAATTAGTTTCGTGATGCATATTATCTGAATCACATCAAACCCGTCCGGATTTCTAAAAATCGGACGGGTTTCTTATTTTTACAATAACAACACGATTAGAGCGTTATTTTCTTTATGAAATTTTTCAGGAAGCTGTGGACCGTTGTCATGCTTGTCGTCCCGTTGGTTTCGTGGGGCCAAATGGATGAACAAGATCAGCGTTTTACCATTGATACGCCTGTCAACCTCGATTTCCAAAAAGAAGAGGAGCCTATTAATACTTCCAAAAAAAAGAAGCCAAAAAAGAAAGTCTTCTACGGAATTAAGACCAAAAAAGCTTTTACCCGTAAAGGTGAAGGCGACAGGGTCACGTATGAACTCTTTTACTATCTAAAGAAATCGGAACGGCCTCAGACTTTTGTCCGCGATATATACTGGTATGACTATACCCGACGCGAAATAAGGAAAACCACGACATTTGATCCAGCGAAGGGAGTTCTATTGCATGGCCCATATGAAAAGCGGCAGGGGCAGGTCGTTTTACAGAAGGGTATATTTTACAAAGGAACCCGGCATGGGCGGTGGATGGAGTATAACCGAGACAGTACCCTCAAGGACAAAGACCGATACTACCACGGTTGGCCCAAGGAATCGCTGGTAAGCTATTACGATCCCCACGAACGCAAGCGGATGAAGGAAATGACACCAATCGAATATGGTGAAAAAGAAGGATACTATTATTTCTTCCACGAAAATGGCAATCTGGCAGTGCAGGGGGAGTATAAATGGGATGAAAAAGTTGGCGATTGGACAGAGTTCTATGCAAATGGAAAGCGCAAAAAGATTATCGCCTATTCAAAAGAACCCTTTGACGAAACCGTACAACCATACATCAAAGCGGAATGGAACGATAAGGGGAAGGAGATTTATAGAAACAATAAGATGGCGAAAAGATAAGTTCAAAAGTTATTCGTTGTTTGCGTTTAGACTTAACCCGATGCCGTTGCTTTCTCAAGTTCATTACCCTATGCCAATTCCAGACAGCCAAACTATAGCAGAAGCCCATACGCGCATTAAGCCCTATGTTCACTACACGCCGCTATTAACCTCCACAGGATTAGACGAGCTAGCAGGATGCAAGCTGGTTTTTAAATGTGAGAACTTTCAAAAAATTGGCGCCTTCAAAGCGCGCGGTGCAATGAATGCGGTACGCTCACTTTCTTCCAAAGATCTAAGCAAAGGAGTGGCAACACATTCTTCTGGCAATCATGCACAAGCTCTTGCACGCGCCGCAAAGATTGCAGGTGTAAGCTCGTATATCGTTATGCCACGAACATCCGCAGAAATAAAAAAACGAGGCGTTCGCGGTTTTGCTGGAGAAATATTTGAATGCGAACCCACGCTTGAAGCGCGGGAAAAAATGCTGGCAGAGGTTGTTCGAAAAACAGGAGCAACGGAAATACACCCCTTTAATAATTATGCGGTCATTGCCGGACAGGCAACAGCTGCGAAGGAGCTGTTTGAAGAAGTGAACGACGTCGACATCATCATCGTACCAGTCGGTGGAGGAGGGCTGTTGAGCGGAACAGCATTGGCCGCTGCATACTTTTCTCCCAATACAATCGTAATGGCTGCCGAGCCTACTGGTGCAGACGATACCTTTCGATCCATGCAATCGGGTAAAATAGAAACCTCACAGGCAAATTCCATTGCGGATGGATTGTTAACATCCCTGGGGGATAAGACGTTTCCCATCATTCAACGATATGTGAAAGAAGTTATTACCGTATCCGACGCCGAAATTATATCTGCTATGCGTCTGATTTGGGAACGCCTGAAAATTATTGTTGAACCTTCCGGTGCTGTACCCTTAGCGGCCGTCTCAAAAGCAAAGGAAAAATTTTACAATAAAAAAGTCGGAATCATACTCACTGGCGGCAATGTGGATTTAACGCGTGCGCTGAATCTATTCACAACAGTCTAAATCCTAGTAGTTGTCCTTCTTAAATTGTTCAAATTTAGAAGGCATAGCTCTTTTGGGAAAGATATTATTATCCTGATTTGTGTCCGCCAGTTCGAAGTTTGGATCAAGCAGAATATTGACGACTTCCTTGTCCTTAATAAATACCTTGGTGATTTCGGCTTCATTTATCCTCCATACTTCAGCCGGGATTCTTTCAATTTCTTTGGAGCCGTCTGTGTAGGTCCACTCAATGACGAGCGGTGTGACCAACCCTCCCACATTCCTGAATTTTATTTGATATATATTCTTACCCTCCAATCGCAAGCGGATGGCATTGTCATCTATTCGGCTTCTGAATTCGCCATTTAAGATGTCGGGGGTGTTGGTCAAAGTAAACCCCTCTGGTCCATTGCTGAAATCATTGCCATTCTTACTTCCTTCAGTTGAAGCAAGGTCCCCTTTCCTGACCTTCACATCTTTCCTTTCAGGATCCATTTTTTCAGATCGCAGTTTGAACCATTTCACCTCTGCCAAATCCACATCTACATTATCGTTTGTATAGAACCAGCCTCTCCAAAACCAATCAAGATCAACAGCCGAAACGTCTTCCATCGTTCGGAAAAAGTCAGCCGGTTTTGGATGTTTGAACGCCCAGCGCTCCGCATATTCTCTAAATGCCTTGTCGAACAGTTCCGGCCCCATTACCGTTTCACGAAGTATCGTCAGTGCCGCAGAAGGTTTTGTATAAGCGTTGAAGCCAAATTCGGACTTCCTGACATTATCAGACATTGTCATGATTGGACGCATTTGACTCTTGTCCCCTTTCATGAATGGCACGATACCCCTGGGTGTGCCGTGTGTGCCGAATAACTCCGGATACCGTGTGCGAACCGTTTCCTTCTCCAGGAAGGTATTCAGACCCTCATCCATCCATGACCATTGACGCTCATCTGAGTTCACGATCATAGGGAAAAAGTTATGTCCAATCTCATGTACAACTACCTGCACAAGACCATATAGTGTCTGCTTAGAATATTTTCCTTCTTTGTTTGGTCGTTCTCCGTTGAAACAGATCATTGGATACTCCATCCCCTGCTCTGCGGAATGAACCGAATAAGCTACCGGATAGGGATAATCAAATGTTCGTTCCGAGTAGAGTTCAAGCGTATTCTTAATTGCTTTTGTCGACTCTTTCTCCCATAGCGGATTACCTTCCTTTGGATACAGGGATTGCGCCAGGGGAGTTCTGTTGCCTACTTTGACAGCCTGTGCATCCCAGATAAATTTACGTGAGCTCGCAAAGGCAAAATCACGAACATTCTCCGCATAGAATTCCCAGGTACTTTTCTTTGTCGATTTGCTTTTTTCTCTTTTTGTCGCCTCCTCTTGTGTAACAATGAAAACAGGCTTATCAAAAGTTTTTTTGGCTTTTTCAAGTCGCTCAAGTTGCTCTTTGGAAAGAACATCCTTTGGATTTTGGATTAACCCGGTAGCACCTACAATGTGATCGGATGGCACGGTTATCCGGACTTTATAGTTCCCGAATACCAAGGCAAACTCTCCTTGTCCTAGAAACTGCTTGTTTTGCCAGCCCTCATAATCATCATACACACACATCCGGGGAAACCATTGGGCGAAGGTGTAAACGTAATTTCCGTCTTCCGGAAAAAATTCATATCCGCTGCGGCCATCAAAAACCTGCCTGTCGGATTCTATGAAACTCCAGGCAACTGAAAAAGTAAATTTCTCTCCTGTTTTCAAAGGTACAGGCAGATCAACACGCATCATCGTATGGTTGATGATGTAAGGAAGATTCTTGCTACCTTCATACTTGACTGATTTTATCGTGAAACCACCTTTGTAATCAGAAATAGTTACTCCTGATAGTGGCTTGAAAAAACTAGCAGGCACAGAATCCCTGATCAACCCGGTTCTGGATTGGTCAGTCAGGTTTCCTTCCGCATAAATATTTTGGTCCAATTGCAGCCACAGAAAGCTAAGTGCTTCGGGAGCATTATTGTAATAGGTGATCGTCTCCGACCCAGTGAGCAGCTGGGTATTGTCATCAATTTCTGCGTCAATGACATAATCAGCCCTTTGCTGCCAGTAATTTTGCCCTGGTGCGCCTGAACCGGTGCGATAGCTGTTTGGTGTGGGAAGAACCTCCCCTAACTGCTCAAATTTGCCTTTCCAAGCTTGATTTTGCGCAGCGATGTCAAACGCAAAAAATATGACAAAAACTGCGATATAAATAAACTTCATCTTATCTATTCGGTTATCCAGACATAACGGGGCAACAAAAGTGCCTGAAAAATCCCGCACTCCAAAAAAATTTGTAATCAAACAGCTGGAATGTTATGCTATCTTCTTCGAAGCCACCTCCTCCTGGGTAGGAATCTACTCCTATCTGGGGTACGTTTGATGGCTATCTTGACTTTTTCTTAAAAGCATCGAACTTAGTCGCCGGAAGGGTTTTAGGAAATACATTGTCCTGCATATCGATATCCGTTAACTCCCGGTTTGGATCAAGGACGATGTTGCTCACCTCTTTTTGCTTCACAAATACTTTGGTGATTTTTTGCTCATTTAGCCTCCAGACTTCAGCGGGTATCCTGTCAATTTCTTTTGTGCCGTCTTTGAATGTCCATTCAATAATAACAGGCATAACCAGTCCGCCTTTGTTGGTCAATGTTACCTCATATATATTTTTGTCCTGCAGCTTCTGTATGATAGCATTATCGTCTATGCGACTCAAAAATTCTCCGTTTAGCCTGGGATCAGTTGCAATAAGACTAAGCGGCTCCGGCCCATTGTTAAAGTTGTCGAATTGGGTACTGCCTGCTTCATTTGACAAATCCCCTTTTCTTACAGTCATATTTCTTTTCTCCAGACCAGCTTGCTCGTCTCGCACTCTAAACCACCGTACTTTATCAATCGCCTGGTCATTTACGTCGGTAGTATAGAACCATCCCTTCCAGAACCAATCCAGATCAACGGCCGAAGCATCTTCCATGGTGCGAAAGAAATCAGCAGGTTTCGGGTGCTTAAAGGCCCAGCGTTGGGCATACTCCTTAAATGATCTATCAAATAATGCTGGGCCCATGATCGTTTCGCGAAGCATGAAAAGACCTGTCGCGGCCTTTGCATACTGTTCATCACCAAATGCAATAATCTGTTCCGAGTTGGTCATCAGGGGCCGCATTTTAGCTTTATCCCCGCTGAGATAGGGTACAAGTTCGGTAGGCTTGCCTCGGCTCCAACGGATATCCGGATAGCGCTCCAGCTCTGTCAGCAACTGAACAAAACTATTAACCCCTTCATCCATCCAGGTAATCTGGCGCTCGTCATTGTTGATGATCATCGGGAAAAAATTATGGCCAACCTCATGCACAACGACGCCAATCATTTTCTGGCGTGTTTGGGCGCTATAGCTGCCGTCTTTATTGGGCCTGCCATAATTGAAACAAATCATAGGGTATTCCATTCCAATACTTGCCGTATGCACGGAGATGGCAACAGGATAAGGATAGTCAATCGTGTATCTTGAATAAACCTCAAGCGTGTTCTTTACCGCCTTCGTAGACTCTTTCTCCCACAGTGGATTACCTTCTTTTGGATAGTACGACATCGCGAGCGGTGTTTTATCGCCAATCTTTACTGCTTGCGCGTCCCAAATAAATTTTCTGGAAGTGCAAAACGCGAAATCACGAACATTTTCCGCCTGAAATTCCCACGTCTTCTTCAGGGTAGATTTTACTTGCTCCTTTTGCGTTGCTTCTGCCTGGGTGACGATAATTACAGGTTTATCGAAGGATGTTTTTGCTTGCTCAAACCGATCAAGTTCTGTTTTAGACAATACTTCCGATGGGTTTCTCAAAATGCCTGTTGCGCCAACCAGGTGATCAGCAGGCACTTTGATGCGTACTTTATAATCGCCAAAAGGTAAGGTAAATTCGCCCTGACCAAGAAACTGCTTGTTTTGCCATCCCTCATAATCATCATATACACACATCCGTGGAAAGAACTGTGCGATGGTGTAAATGTAATTCCCATCATCAGGAAAATACTCCAGTCCACTGCGCTCTCTGAAAACATTGCGGTCCACAATGTTGAACGACCATTCTACATAAAATGAGTACTTCTGACCCGGTTTAAGTGGTTGAGGCAGGTCAACGCGCATCATGGTATTGTTAACAGTAAATGGAATCGGATTGCCGTTGACTTCCGTGACCTTCTTTAACACAAACCCGCCTTTGAAATCGGAAACCTTGTCAGCATAAGTCTTGGCCGCTACTGAATCCATGACGACACTGGTGGTGGTGCTGGCGAGATTGTTTTCCGCGGCGATTAAATTTTGATCAAGTTGCAGCCACAGATATTTCAAGACGTCTGGTGAGTTGTTGGTATAAGTTATTGTTTCAGCTCCCGTTATACTCTGATTAGCATCGTTCAACTCAATACTGATTTCATAGTCCGCTTTTTGCTGCCAGTACTTAGGGCCAGGAGCCCCGGATCCGGTGCGGTATTCATTGGGTGTTGGTAAGGTTTGGCCCAGTTGCTCAAACTTTCCCTGCCAGGCAGGATTTTGCTGGCTGAATGACAGGTTTGCTGCGGTAAGCCATAAAAAAATCAAAAATTGCTTCATTTGCTATTGTTGCGTTAACTGAGTTATTCTATCCAATACACGGCATTCTTCATCAGGATAAGCGCGATCCCCGCTACGGCCGAGGAAATAACCATTTTCCAGTCCCTTCGGTTCAATCCAAACAAATCGACCAAAATGAAACTGATTGACATGAAAAGCACTACAACAATGATCTGACCCACCTCCAGACCAAGGTTGAAAGCAAAAAGTTGTGTTACAATGCTCTCATCTTTTCTAAGGATACTGCGCAAGTAGTTTGAAAATCCCAACCCGTGAATGAGGCCAAAAAAAGCTGCATAGAAGTAGTTCATCTGTACCGCCCGATCCGAGATATTGTTTTCGTTTTTGAACAGGTTCGAAACAGCTGTGATGAAGATTGTAAGGGGAATAAGAAATTCTACAAGTTCACCTTTTACTGTGATCACGTTTAGTGTTGACAGTGCCAGGGTAGTGGAGTGCCCTATTGTGAAGGCCGTAACCAGAATAAGCACCTTTTTCCAGTCCCGGCTAATATACAATGCACACAAAACAATAACAAATAGAATATGATCGTATCCATTAACATAATCCAGAATATGATCCTTCCCCAGACTAAAATACAATCTAAATTCAGACATGCCTGATCAAATTTTAAAAGGGAAGCAAGTATAGTAGAATATTTTCATTTTTGATAGCGTGATTGTTCCCCGGCTCAGGAACTGCCGATGGGTGGCCAATGGAATATTTCATTTTCAGCGATAAGCAAAATTTCATTTCGGTATTGTTTTTGAAAAGCTAATCTTTGCAGGTCAAAAACTATAGCCGATAATGCTTTCATTCATTTCCATCTTTTGCAAAACCCCATACATCATTATTTCGCTGATGCTTCATCCGATGCATCTATCTGTTACAGAAATCGAAATGGATGCTGAGGAGAGAAGGCTTGAAATCATGATGCGTGTGTTCATGGATGACCTTGAAGTTACACTTCGCGAAGAATTCAAGAACCCGGAATTGGATATAGAAAACCCGAAAGGACTCAACGTTGATCAGATGATGATCGATTATCTCAAAGCACATTTCAAGATTGTCCTGGACGGCAAGCCACAAACGACATTGTACCTTGGCCATGAACAGGAGGGTCAGGCTTTTATATTTTACATTGAAGTAAGTAAAGTGAAAAAATGGAAAACTATTCAGGTGATGAATGATATTATTATGAAGACTTATCACGATCAGTCCAACCTTGTCCACGTAACGGTAAACGAAACGGTCAAAAGCCTGAGATTAACGCGATCAGCCCCAATGGACAAACTTACTTTCGAAGACTAAATGATGACATATGAACAAGTATATCCATTCTCCACTTCAAGCACTGTAAGTTGTCTGTAGTCATCACCTATTGCGCATTGGAATTAGGTTTCACCAGCGGCAAAAAAATGCGATCTTCGCGTGAAATTCCATTGCATGAACAAAGCGCTTGCTTTTGCACTCATTTCTCTTTGGCTGGCCGGATGTGGTAGGGAAAATGAAGAATGTGTTTTCCAGCCTGAAACTTCAAATACTACTATCGACTTAAGGTTTGAATCACTGCAGGATTCATTTATCAACGTCAACTCAAAAGATCAGCTCATCAGATTATTCACACGCTATCCGGTTATCCGGGACGAAATTTTTCGCAGAGCAGAGTATCCATCTGATTCTATTTTTGTCGATGAAATATTTACCCGCCTAAACAACCCTCATCTCGACACCTTGCTCGCCGAAACGCAACGCGTGTTCGGAAACCTGACTGGGTTAAAATCTCAATTTGAGGAAGCTTTCATAAATCTCCGCTATTACTATCCAGATTTCATTCCTCCAAAAATCCAAACGGTGGTTTCCGGACTGGATACAGATCTGATGGTTACTGATTCCCTGATTATTATAAGCCTTGATTTCTACCTGGGCAAAGGCGCAAAATACCGGCCGAAGATGTACGCGTATCTGCTTCGCAAGTATGATCCAAATGACATCGTTCCCTCCTGTTTGTTGATTTATGGAATTAGTGATCGCTTTAACAAATCGGTATTGAGTGACAAAACGGTGCTTGCGGATATGGTTACCTATGGTAAGTCGTTCTATTTCGCCAAACATATGTTGCCCTGTGTCCCGGACAGCGTTTTCATTTGGTACACACCCGAAGAGATAGAGGGATCGCGCAAGAACGAAGATTTGATATGGTCAAGGTTCATAGAAAGCCAGGTATTATTCTCGACAAACCATAAAGACAAGCAGGATTACCTGGGTGAACGACCGATAACAATTCAAGTTGGGGAAAAATGTCCCGGGCGCATTGGCCAATGGATAGGCTGGCAAATTGTCAACAAATACGCCGGGAGTCATTCAGATATTGCTCTGCCACAACTGATGGAGATGGATGATGCCCAAAGATTATTCAAAGAGTCCACATACAAACCAAGAAGAAAATAAGCGGAAAGCCTGCTTATCTTTGACGTAATAACTAAAACCAAAATTTCTCTATGCGACAAAAAATTGTAGCCGGTAACTGGAAGATGAACAAAACTCTGGAAGAAGCACTGACCTTAACTGCTGAACTGAAAGGCATGGTGGCAGCTGAAGTAAAGGGTAGTGTCAGGATAATCCTTTGTGCCCCCTTCCCCTATTTAGTCCCCGTTAGGAATTTGCTTGGTCAGGATTCAGGAATTTTAGTTGCGGCGCAGAATTGCAGCGAACACGAAGCTGGCGCTTATACCGGGGAGGTATCCGCGGCGATGCTCAAGTCAATAGGTATGCCCTATGTAATTTTGGGGCATAGTGAGAGAAGGCAATATTTTGGTGAAGACGGTAAGGTTCTTGCCAAAAAGATTGATGCTGCATTGAAGCACGGTATAACACCCATTTTCTGTTGTGGGGAGCCCCTTGAAGTCCGTGAAAATAATGGACATGAAGCGTTGGTAAAAAAACAGGTAGAGGAAGGTCTTTTTCATCTTGACAATGCCAGTCTGGAGAAGGTAGTCATTGCCTATGAACCGGTTTGGGCCATTGGAACAGGTAAGACAGCCTCTTCGCAACAAGCGCAGGATATGCATTCCGTGATTCGAAAGCATCTTGCTTCAAAATATGGACAAGGTACAGCTGATGGAATTCCTATTTTGTATGGCGGCAGTGTAAATGCGGCGAACGCAAAAGAACTTTTTGCCTGTCCTGATGTAGATGGCGGCCTCGTCGGTGGCGCGTCGCTTAAATCAAGAGAGTTTACAGAAATCATTAAATCAATGGTTGATGTTTAGTTGCTGATGGTTAAGGAGGATTAACCTCTTATCACTAAACACGATCAATTACGGTATGTACTACTCTCGCCTCCAGGTGTCTTGTGATCATGATTTTTTGGAACTCATTATGGCCGAAATGGGTGAGGCTGGATTTGACAGTTTCCTGGAAACGGAAAATGGTTTTGAGGCTTACGTTGAAATGGAAAAGTATGACAAAGTGCAACTTCAAGCCATTAAAGATAAATACAGCAGGCTAACGCAAGTCCAATTCTTTCATGATCGTATTGAAAAACAAAATTGGAATGAAATATGGGAGAGAAATTACCAACCCATCATTGTTGAGGATACATGCGTGATTCGCGCTGATTTTCACAAGATTGAAAAAGTATATCCTTACGAACTTATCATTACCCCAAAGATGTCTTTTGGTACAGGACATCATGAAACAACGTATTTGATGATTAAGAATCAGTTACAGATTAATCATCAACATAAACGCGTGATGGATGCTGGTTGCGGAACTGCTATTCTTTCCATTATGGCATCCAAGTTAGGTGCAAAAGCAGTAGAAGCATTCGATATTGATGAATGGAGCGTGAGCAACGGAAAAGAAAATATTGAAGTCAACGGGTGTCTCAATATTCATCAGCAGCTGGGTAAGCTGGGTGAACTAACATTCGCGGGAAAATTTGATATTATTCTCGCCAACATCAACAAGAATGTGCTGCTGGATGAAATGAACCTATACAAAGAATACCTGGACGATGATGGACTCCTGCTGATCAGCGGCTTTTACACGCATGATATCCCTGATTTATTGCGTCAGGCTGACCTATACAACCTCCGAGAAGCAGGTCGTGACGAGCGCGAGCAATGGGCTGCGCTGAAGCTCACTCACACGACCATCAAATAGTAAATAATTTCAACTATAGCACATCCAGATTAGCACAAGTAAAATAAAATGAGTCTTTCTGGATGCATGGAAATCGGCAATTCGATACAACGTTGAATAGTATTCATCATTTCTGCGTCTGCCTATGCAGATAGAACAAACCAGAATTTACCTTGGGTTTAGATCTCAATATCCTTTAATTTAGCATAGCCACCATCGTATTTTCAGGTGCCGAAAAAGAAATTGTGTCCTATATTTAAATATTAATAACTATGAATATCGCCATGCTAGGTTCCGGTTTCATTGGCCGGTTTTATGCTGACTCGCTGCAGGGGTATAGGTCCAAAGACAAAATTGTAAGCATCTATTCGCGGAAACAAGAAAGCGCAAAGAAATTCGCTGATGACTATACCGTAGCCTTTGTCACAACGGATATGGAAGCGGCCATTAATCGCCCGGAAGTTGAAGTAGTTTGCATATCCCTGCCGAATAATCTCCATGAGGAAGCTGTCATGCTATGCTGCAAACACAACAAAGCTGTCATTTCAACGAAACCACTAGGCCGGAACGCCAGTGAAGCTAAACGCATGCTGGAAGCGGTAGAAAAAGCCGGCATCTTTAACGGCTACCTGGAAGATCTGGTGTATACCCCGAAATTTATCAAGGCCCATGAAAGTGTAAAAAATGGCGCCTTAGGCAGAATTCTCTGGGCAAAATCGCGCGAAACACATCCTGGTCCGCACAGCGATTGGTTCTGGGATATCGAACAGGCAGGAGGAGGTTGTATTCTTGACCTCGGCTGCCACTGCGTGGAAATTACACGAAGCTATATCGGAAAGGACATTAAGCCCATAGAAGTAATGTGCTGGGCCGATACACAGGTAAAACCTATCGATGCTGAAGATCATGCTATAGGATTGATAAAATATGAGAATGGATCCATTGCGCAGTTCGAGGTAAGCTGGACATTCCGCGGCGGGCTTGACCTACGAGATGAAGTGATGGGAACCGAGGGAACGATCTGGGTAAACAGCTTTTTGCGTACTGGTTTTGAAATGTTCACTACCGGGAAGAGTGCAAATTATGTTGCCGAAAAGGCCGAAAGCAATACAGGATGGGTATTTCCGGTAGGCGATGAGTTGAATGAGTTAGGGTACAACCACATGTTCATGGACATGTTTAACGCCATGGAAAATGGAACGCAGCCAAAGGAGACTTTTTATGACGGCTACATCGTCAACGCCGTTTTGGATGCGGCTTATGCTTCGGCAAAGTCAAAACAATGGGAACCAGTCAAACTCGACGTATGGAGAGGCAAAACCGGATTGTCGCAAGACCAGCATTTAACTGACTACGATGCTGACCACTACCTGGTCAAAGAAGAAATGACGCATTACGGTGCCAAAAAATTGATTCTCAAAAACAAGAAAACCGGGAAGATTTTTGAAAAAGAAATCAAATAACAGCTGTTAGAGAAGCCCTACTAACTACCCGAACACCTTAGCAAATTTTATGCTGAGTATCTTTCTGGCGTAGCGAGATTCTGCGAGTAGGCGACTCTGTTGCTGAAATTGTCTGAGAAGGCTTGGGGATTTCACAAAAGGTTCGATCTGTTTCACGAAATCAAGTGGGTTTTTCGCATCAACGGAAATCCCACATTGCTGTTTTGCCGTTTCCTCCTTAATCCATCCCCCAAAATTGCTGATGATCAATTTGCCTGACGCCAACCCATCAAAATATTTATTGGGGGAACCCGTCTCCAGAATTGGAATGGGCTTGTAACAAATAAATATTGCGTCGGTCACATTCATTACGGCGCGGACACCCGCGCGATTTTGAAATGGGATGAAGGAAAAATTACTTAACTGCAGCTCTTCAACTGTTTGCTTAAGATTTTCCAACATTGCACCATCTCCACACAGCAGAAAATAGACAGGTAGTCTAGCGGATTGACTTGCTTTCGCGCATTCAACAAAAAAATCCAATCCATTTGCCATTCCCACTGCACCAATATAGGAGACAACAAATTTTCCCTCGACACCAAACTTTTTTTCCAGCTGTTGGTCTTTGTCTTCTTGTCTATAAAAATCAGTATCCGCCATGTTCGGGATAACCTGAATTTTCTTACCGGGTACCTTTTTCTCAATACCGGATTTAATCATGTCTGAAAGTGCAACAATTGCTTGAGCGTTGTTATAGATAGTCTTTTCAAGTCGATACAATGCATTCTTCAGGAAACGGTTTTTAACAAAGCCCAACTGGATGGGTGCGTCTGGCCACAGGTCGCCCACTTCAAAGATATAAGGAATTCTATATCGGCGCTGGATAGACAGTGCAGCCAGTCCTACAGTTAAGGGAGCTGAAATAGCGTAACATACTTCTGCTTCCCTATAATTACCTGCCAACCTGAACGCTCCCCGGGCAAAACGCAAAAACGAGAAGCTTCTTTTCCAAAATCCAAAATGATTATTATAGGGTACGGGTAAATAGTGAACCTCAATGCCATCCTTATCGACTATGTTGTATAGCTTTTTGTTGTGACTGGTAATAACAATGGGCTTTATACCCTGTGCGGCAAGGGCTGTTGCCAGATAATAGGACCGTATCGCTCCTCCTTCCTGGGGCGTATTGAAATGTTGATGGAGAATCAAGACTTTCACAAATGCAAAGAAAAGAATAGTTCAGCCCGTACCGGCTTGCGTTTGATGATTTTTACGGTGCTTTCGGTAAAGCATAAAGACTGAATTCACCAGTCTGATGTGGCCCGTTGTTCATAAGGGCAGCCCATTGAATGGAAATAAGCCACTGATCAATGATTTTGACAGCACAGCACGAAGTAATTTTATGTAATGGCCTTTGCTTTGTAGCTTCACGACAAATAAGAAAACTGTGGTAAAGAAGATTGTAACATTATTCATGCTCACGATGCTGGGAACCGCGTCGATGGCGCAAATCCAGCTTTTTAATGGCAAAGACCTGACAGGCTGGAAAATACACGGAACAGAAAAGTGGTTTGTGGAAGACGGCCTACTGATCTGCGAAAGTGGTCCTGATAAGGAATATGGATACCTTGTTTCTGAAAAGAATTTCAAAAACTTTGAACTTACAGTTGAGTTTAAGCAGGAATCGAATGGGAACAGCGGTGTATTTTTCCACTGTTCCATTGATGGCGTGATAATTAGTGGCTGGCAAGCAGAGGTTGCTCCCCTGAATATGGGCACCGGAGGGATTTATGAATCCTATGGAAGAGGTTGGCTCATTAAGCCTGATCCCGAAAAGGAGAAGTTTCTAAAAGAGGGGGAATGGAATACCATGGTAGTCCGAATGGACGGGAACCAGGTGACTACATGGTTAAATGGTCATAAGATGGTTACCCTTACCGATGAAAAAATCGGATCAGCTGATGGAAAGATTGCCCTCCAAATACACTCAGGGGGTGGTGTAAAAGTCCTTTGGCGCAGCGTTGAATTAAAGGAATTGTAAACCGCAGCAATTTCGTTAAAAGATTTACAGGAAAATCTTTACGATCGCTGCTCTAATTCGCCTTTTGCATACCTAAGAATGTTGTCTACTGCCGAAGGCGATGGTTCCAACTGTGCCATGTCCACGTTTTTCTTCATGGAGCGAAGCTCAGCATAAAGGGACTGCAACTCACTGTCGCAAATCAAGGCATTGTCAATCTCCTTCGTCTCCCTCTCCGTGGTCTCTTGGTATAAATACCTGATTAAGTCCGTTTGGGTAAAAGTCTTTATCATAGGCTCTGTGTTTCACCATCCGTTTTCGCAGATTTATGAGCGCATACCGCATTCTTCCCAAGGCTGTATTGATGCTCACCCCTGTGCGTTCCGCAATCTCCTGAAAACTCATTTGCAGGTAGTGTCTCATGATCAAGACATGCTTCTGCTCTACCGGTAATTCTCTAATGTACTCTCTGAGTTTTGTGCGTGTATCTCTAAAAATCTGCTTGTCTTCCATTGACTGCTCCGCAAACTCCATGGAATTAAAGAGTCTGCTTCCGTCCTCAAATACAACTTCCGGATAACGTTTATTCTTCCTGAAATTGTCTATTGCAAGATTATGCGCAATACGACTGATCCAGGGTAAAAATTTTCCTTCCTCGTTATACTTACCTCCGCGAATAGTATTGATGGCCTTAATGAAGGTTTCCTGCAAGAGATCTTCAGCAGTATACCTGTCCTTTACGATCAGATAAATTGCCGTGTAAATCCTTGATTTGTGTCGGTTTAAAAGCATTTCGAAAGCTTCCTGGTTACCGTTTTCGTAGAGCGACACGAGTTGGCTGTCGCTTAATCTTCTGTCAATCATTCTATCTCATTTAGGTAAC
>Ga0224505_10000059_pt1 | contig 83779 bp, 73 predicted proteins | sample SF_Jan12_sed_USG_FD_169102 | JGI IMG/M metagenome (GOLD analysis project Ga0224505, IMG submission 169102) | Sediment microbial communities from San Francisco Bay, California, United States - SF_Jan12_sed_USGS_4_1 | ecosystem: Environmental > Aquatic > Marine > Sediment | place: USA: California...
ACTGCTCAAACTTCAGGCACCAGCCGCAGCGGATTTTTTCTTTTGGTGGCATAGGTGAGTTGATTTTGACAATTATCTGGTTACCAGAAAACGCATCGTGTCTATTTTTGCTTGTCAAATCTATTAAATTGCTGTTAATATTGATGAGCCTTTTTTTGGGGCTCAACTTGTTTTTCGATTGATCCAAAAATCCCATAAGCATGAAAAAAACCATAATTACTTTCTTTGTCGTTCTCCTAGGCTTTGCGTCGATGGCACAGAATATTGATTTTGACGAAAAACTGAAGGAACTGGGCGTAGAGCTGCTTCCTCCGGCGAAGCCTGTCGCAAATTATGTAAGGGCCGTACGTGCCGGAAATTTGCTGTTTCTTTCTGGGCATGGGCCAGTACGTGCCGATGGGTCATATTTTACGGGCAAAGTAGGGAAGGACCTAACCATCGAGGAAGGTTACGAGGCAGCAAAGTTGACGGCCATTGGGTTAATCTCAACACTAGAATCCGAATTGGGTGACCTCAACAAGGTAAAGCGTATCGTGAAAGTGAACGGGTGGGTTAACTGTACAACTGATTTTGGAGACCAGCCCAAAGTTATTAATGGATGCTCCGACTTAATGGTTTCTTTATTTGGCGAGAAAGGAAGACATGCACGTGCAGCGATGGGCGCTGGCGCACTTCCTATGAATATCACTGTTGAGATTGAGATGGTGGTTGAAGTTGAATAAAAACAAAGGTCTCTTTTGATCACTTCATCCATTCGAACACGGTATAATGAGATCCGTTCATGCCCATTGCTTCATAAACTTTTAAGGCACGTTCATTTGTTTTATCGGCATACAGCCGCAACCCCACAAGCTGAGGATCATTTTTAATGATGGTAATCAAATTGTCATACATCATTTTGAAGACACCTCTTTTGCGGTGGCTTTCTTGTACGTACACGGACTGAAGCCACCATACTGTTCCGTTCCGCCAGTCGCTCCATTCGTATGTTATCATATGACAGCCTATGATTTCGGATTCCTCCTTGACAACATAGTAGACACCCTTTGAGGGATCGTCAAACAGCGCTTTCATTCCTTTTCTAAGCGTCCCGGCATCCAAAATGACATTCTCGGTTTCGAATGCGAGACGCTGCTGAAAATCTACCAGGATATCTATGTGTTGTTGGATTGCTTTTTGTACGGAGATCATGGGCTATGCTAATGCTTGTTGAATATCATGTATAAGATCTTTTACGTCTTCAATTCCTACGGAAAACCGAACAAGGTTATCTGTTACGCCTATGGAGGCTCGTTCGGAAGGTGTCATTTTTACGTGCGAGGTCTTTGCAGGGGAAGTCACCGTAGATTCTACTCCCCCCAGACTGATTGCCCGTCGGATCAACTTCAGTTTGCTCATAAACAAATGAGCATCGCTATTTACTTCAAAGGATAACATTCCGCCATATCCTCCAGGCATCTGTGATTTGGCCAGTGCGTGATGGGGGTGCTCCGGAAGACCTGGATAATAAACATGGCCAACTCTCGAATCGGACTGTAGCAATTGCGCAATGGTTAATGCATTTTGATTCTGCTGACGAACCCGTAGCACAATTGTTTTTAAACTTCTTTCAACAAGCCAGCATGTGTGCGCATCCAACGATCCTCCGAAATGGATTGCGCTTTGCCAGATTTCTTGGATGATCGCCTTGGTGGCTACTGCAACGCCACAGCAAAGATCACTGTGCCCTCCGATATACTTGGTGCCACTATGGGTCACAATATCAATTCCAAAATCGATTGGATTTTGATTAACAGGTGATGCGAACGTATTGTCTATAATACTTATAATACTGTGCTTTTTTGCGATAGCGGCAACTGCCCTGATGTCTGTAATCTTTAGCGTTGGGTTTGATGGCGTTTCAATGTAAATGATGCGCGTTTCCGGACGAATAGCTTTTTCGAAATTGCGGGAATCTGAAGCATCCACCATTGTATAATCGATACCATAACGTGGCAACTCATTTATTACAGCATGAAAAGTTCCACCATACAAATCATTTTGAAAGATGGCATGGTCGCCTTTTTTCATCATCGCGAAAAGAGACGTAAGAATGGCGGCCATACCTGAGCTGAAGAGCAGGCCGTCCTCTCCATTTTCCAATGCAGCTACTTTTTCGGCAACGGCTTTTTGATTTGGAGTGTTGAAATAACGCGGATAACGTGTGGAATCGACACCCTCATAGTCGTAGGCTGAAGAAGGAAAAATAGGGGTAACGATCCCCTTGAATTGGGCATCACCTGGCGACCCGGTATGCACGCTTTTGGTCAGTTTAGAGAGATTATCTTTTCTCATTGAGACTTTTTTTGGACGATCAAAGATAGGCGTCAGGTACAAAGCAAAAAATTTGATCAAGAATATTTCAATACATTCACCTGGATGTTATACCTACCATGAAGACTACAGATGCCGAAAAATTCAAGCTGAGGCTTGTGATAGAATTCTAAAAATAAGCCTACAGGCTGGAATGCGAATGAGAGCAATGGGATTGTGAAAGTTATGGCAAAGGATAAGAATCAATTTTACCTGGAGAAACGCTGTTGAAGATGATGAGCAAATAGTAGCTTCACCAGGTGGACATAACAAAACGAATAGGGACCTTTTGGAATGGGAACTCGGGCCCAAGGGCTGAATGCTAAATTGTTTTGATTGCCATGGGAATAAGAGACGCAAAATCAAAGTAACCATGTTGCTATGAAAGAAACGTTCAAAGTTTACATCGCGGATGATCACACGCTGTTTCGAAAAGCGTTGGTCACCTTACTTCGTACGTTCAAGAAGGTAGATGAAGTGATGGAGGCAAGAAATGGAAAAGAGCTGTTGGCGCTCATCAAACATGATGCGCCCGATGTGGCCATTGTGGATTTGCAAATGCCTGTCATGGATGGCGCTGAAACTTGTGAAAACATCATACAAAAGTATCCCGATGTTAAGGTAATTATCCTCACAATGCACGATAGCGGAAGATTCATACTTCGCATGATGGATATGGGTGTACACGCGTTTTTATTAAAGAACACAGAACCGGAAGAACTTGAGAGGGCTATCTATGCCGTTGTAGAAAAAGATTTCTATCACAATGATCTGGTCGCATCAATACTGAGAAAGAATGTGAAAGAGAAAAGAAGAAAACCGAGACCTCTTTTCGGGCCCGCAGCATTAACCGACCGTGAAAAGGAAATTCTGATATTAGTTTGCCAGGAACTAACAATGAAAGAAATCGGACAAAGACTTTTTCTCAGTGAAAATACGGTTCGAAACCACCGGGTAAACATCATGGAAAAAGTAGGTGTAAACAATATCGTTGGGTTAGTGAAATATGCCTACGAAATCGGTTTGGTGTTGTAATCTGCAAAAATTCTAAGTAGTACAATTGTACTAATTTACAACCCGTTTTTTCGGGGTGGTGTCGTTCAAAAACTGCTTCGCTTTTATGATGCGCGCTTTTTTTGTCATTCCCAAGTTCGGGCAGCAAGCTTGCTTATACTGATTTTTGAAAAAAAGATCTTTTCCCTGTACGAACTTTCCCATCTGGTTTGGGGATGAATTATGGTACATGGGGGAGCATAATTACGATGAAGATTCTTGTAGTTCACAGGCAGAATAACACAGTTGATCAAATTAAGTCGGTGCTTAGCAGTTGCAACCCCGTTGTGCGCTATGCTGAATCTGGTTTGGATGGGCTCCTAACCTCGCGAATTGAACATTTCGATGTTATAATCTGCGGCACCGACCTGCCTGTCGTCACAGGGCTTGAATTGGCTAGGTCAATACGAACCAATTCTATAAACCGGAATAGTCCTGTTGTTTTGCTTTCTGATGAAGTTGATGAAAAGATACGGCAGTTGGGCAAATCGCTGGGTGGAACGACACTTTTGGCAAGGAAAGATCTAGACGTTCAGCTGGCTGGAATTGTCCATAACCAGGTAGCGACAGAATCGAACAAAAACTTGGACTGATTTATAATTTAAGATTCGAAAGGAATAACAGCAATATGCGCTGTAAGATCCGGTCAATGAACAGGCCCGCGATACGAAGAGCCTCACTTGTTGCTTGCACAAAATTTCCGTTTACAGGAATAGTTGGCGATTGTCTGATCAAACAACCACTCAACCCGGGCATTTTGCCCGGGTGAGTTACTGGTGCTGTTTACCTCACGGCATTTTGAATTTGATATCCTCCTGCAGGGCAGATGCCATACGCTGTAAGAAGTTCGTTTTACTCAAGAATTTTTATTGCGTTTATCCTTTAATAGATCTGTAAAGATGCTATTGAAAATGGAGAGAATCAGACTGAAAGCGAGGGCCCACCAGAATCCATCCACGTCAAATCCCGGAGTTAGATGTTCGACAAGGAGAATAATTACGGCGTTAATCACGAGCAGGAATAAACCCAGGGTTAGAATTGTAATGGGTATGGTGAAAACCACCAATATGGGCTTTACAATTGCATTGGCCAGAGAAAGCACCGCTGCGACGAGAAGAGCATATCCATAATGCTCCACATGGACACCCGGAAGAAGGTACGCCGTTAATAAAACGGCTGCACCGGACAAAAGAAACCTAACAATTCCGTTCATTACAAATTGATCTAAATTTGCCTCAAGTTCCGCTTTTTGGTTCAGAAGTCAAATTCTAACTTACATGGCAATGTACGCGATTGTTGATATAGAGACGACTGGAGGGTACGCTGAAGACCATCGCATCACGGAAGTGGCAATTTACCATCACGATGGCATTCAGGTTACGGATTCCTTTCATTCGCTTGTTAATCCTGGTAGGAATATTCCGCATTATATTACCGGGTTAACCGGTATTACATCCGAGATGGTCATGTATTCACCCGCGTTTGAGGAAATTGCGGATGAAATATTCAAGTGGCTTGAGGGGAAAGTTTTTGTGGCCCATAATGCTCATTTTGATTATTCCTTTCTGAAGAAGGAATTTGAGCAAGTTGGCATCAGCTGGCAATCGAAGAAGCTTTGCACCGTCCGTTTAAGCCGCAAAATCATTCCGGGTTTAAGATCGTACAGTCTCGGGAGCCTGACAGAAAGTTTGGGAATAAAGGTAGTCAACCGCCATAGGGCGGATGGCGATGCCGCGGCGACAGTCAAAGTTTTTGATCAACTTTTGCGACGCGATCGCGATGGTTATATCGCAAAAGCGTTAAAACGCAACTCAGGAGAGACGATTCTTCCGCCCAATCTTCCCAAAGAAGAATTCGACAGGCTGCCTGCGCTTCCCGGAGTATATTATTTCCAAAACGCAAGAGGTGTAGTGATATATGTTGGAAAGGCCATCAACATTAAAAAAAGAATAGCAGGACATTTCACAGGTGATGCCCGCGAATGGAGTCGATCCAGAATAAGAAATGAGATACATCATGTTCGTTATGAATTAACGGGGAATGAGTTGATCGCATTAGTCCTGGAATCGCAGGAAATCAGGAGGCTATGGCCAAAATACAATCAGGCGCAGAAAGCCAGGGTGGAAGAGTGGGGGATCTTTGATTATGAGGACAGGAATGGGTTCCTCCGGTTTTCAATTAATATTGTTGCCAAGGGCTCTCGCCCCTTAGTTAGGTTTAGTTCGAAGGGGGAGGCATGGAACTTTTTATGGGAGAAAGTGCATGACTTTGATCTCTGTCCAAAGCTAAGCGGATTGCAGATTTCAAAGGGTCTATGCTTTGACTACCAGTCAGGTACTTGCCGCGGAGCCTGCATGGGCATCGAATCCACCAAAAAATATAACAAACGCGTGGAGAAAGCCATACAGGCATTTAACGACGAAGGAGAAACAGTTGCCATTATCGGTAAAGGCCGGCACAAGGAAGAGCAATCATTAGTGCTTGTTGAGAAAGGAACTTATGTAGGTTTTGGATTCTTTGATCGTGAAGCTGCCATAACTGATTTTGAATCGGCAATGCATTATGTTAGCAGGAGTTATGAAACCAGGACGGTCCAGAATCTGATCAACTCCTACATTTCGAATCCGCGAGGCCTCAAAATTGTTGTCTTCTGAATTCAATTATTTTTTTCTCCCTACTTCCTCAGGGTAAAGATCGTGCACGAAGTCGCTTGTAAAAACTTCTTTTGTGTCGATGTTCATTAAGGATAACACGCCGGACCAGCCAGCGCCGGTATCCATTAACCAAACACCACTGGAGTATATCGGTTTTTGTGCCGGTATAGGCGTGTGACCCACATATACCTCATCGTATGCGGTAAGTCTATAATTAATATTATTGTCATATTGACTAAGGGCCTTTCTGGCGAGCGTCCTGTCCCACAGTAGCGTTTCCAGGGTTTGTTCCTCCGGTTCCATTTGCGGGTCAATCCCGGCGTGCACAAATAGTTTGTTCATGTTTAAAAAAAAGGGAAGGGCCTTTCTCAAAAACCGAATATGTTGGTTTGGTAATCCTTGCTTATAAGATTGGATAGTGGCCTCTCCGCCCTGTCGGGATCGCCAGATACGGTCGGCTTTGCCGTAGGTCATCCAGTGCAATGCACAAATGTCGTGGTTGCCAAGAATATAAGTGAGATTTTCAATTTTTAGTAATTCATCAATGCACAATTTCGTTTCAGGCCATCCATCGCAAACGTCACCCAAACAAATCAAGAAATCTTTCTCGAAATCAAATTGGGATCGCTCCAGACACTGCCGAAGAGCCTTATAGGCGCCATGAATATCTCCAACAACAAATGTTCTGGACAAGCCTTTTGACAACATAATGTACTTTCTATGAAAAATTCACAACCTATTTGGCAATAATTACGCTATTTTTGGCGTCTATAAATAGGAATTGTTGCATGGAAGTAACTATTGAAAAACTGCAGGAACACAAAGAAAAAATAAAACAGGTTTATGCCGAAATGGCCAAAGTAGTGGTTGGCCAGGAGTACATGGTGAATCGGCTCATGATTGGGTTGTTCACCAATGGGCACGTTTTATTGGAAGGTGTGCCCGGTCTTGCCAAAACCCTTACAATAAGCACCTTAGCGCAGGTGTTGCACCTTGAATTTCAACGCATTCAATTTACGCCGGATCTCCTTCCTGCTGATCTGGTTGGTACGATGATTTACAACCAGAAAGACGGGAAGTTTGAAGTGAAGAAAGGACCGATTTTCGCAAACATTATTTTGGCTGATGAAATTAACCGTTCCCCTGCCAAGGTACAGTCGGCGTTGTTGGAAGCCATGCAGGAAAAGCAAGTGACTATTGGTGAAACGACTTTTACGCTGGATAAGCCATTTCTGGTAATGGCTACCCAAAACCCCGTTGACCAGGAGGGGACTTATCCTTTGCCAGAAGCACAGGTAGATCGTTTTATGATGAAGGTGTTTGTGGACTATCCCACGAAAGACCAGGAAATGGAAATCATGCGGAGGATTTCCAACATGCAATTTGATTTTACCGTGGGCACAGTGCTCAGCAAGGAAGACATTTTTTCCATACGCAATCAGGTCAACCAGGTTAAAATCTCGGAATCGCTCGAACGCTATATCATTGAGTTGGTATACGCTACACGCAATCCGCTTGATTATAAGTTAAGCGAAGAGGCTCAATACATACAGTTTGGCGCCTCCCCCCGCGCCAGCATAAATCTTAATCTTACATCCAAGGCGCTAGCTTATATGGACGGCAGAGATTATGTTTTGCCTGAAGACATCAAGGAGGTGGCGCGTGATGTTCTGAATCACCGGATCATCCTCAACTACGAGGCCGAAGCTGACAATGTGCGCACATCAGATATAATTAAAGCCATCCTCAATAGGGTGCCTATCAACAAATAGAATTTCGAGAAGCCGAAATAAGAAGCCATTTCATTTTGCCTCACCCGCATTTTGCCATATTAAAGTTCTTCAGACCTTGTTAAGGCATTGAATGTTGGAGGTATAATCATCGCTGCATGAAATAGCCCTAATCACCCTTTGGTAGCCCGATCCCGGTATTTTCTCTATTAACAATTTGGTAACAAATGCGTAGGCATGAAGTAATATTATAGGGAGACCTTTGCATCAAATTAAATTCATATGATGCGAAGATTACTTTTGTCGCTATTTGCGCTCTCGGTTTCCCTCAATGTTTTCGCCCAAGTGGGCACCATTAAGGGAAATGTTAAAGACGCTTCAACAGGAGAAGGTATTATTGGCGCCAATGTATATATCGCCGGTACTACACAAGGAGCAAGTGTGGATATAAATGGTGATTTCGAAATATCCAATATAAAGGCTGGCAATCACGACCTTGTATTGTCATTCATTTCCTACAAAACAGATACGCTCAAAAACGTTACTGTTTATCCGGATCAAACCACAGTCGTCAACCATAAAATGGTGGAGGAAAGTCAGCAACTCACGGAAGTTGTTGTGTCTGGCACTAAAATTACGAATACGGATTACGCAGTAATCACCGAGCTCAGAAAAAATGATTTGGTCGCTGTGGGAATTTCATCCCAACAGATCTCGATGTCACAAGACAGGGATGCCGCCCAGGTGCTGAAGCGATTGCCCGGCGTAACAATAGTTAATAATCGTTTTGTGAATGTACGGGGATTGAGTGAACGATACAGTACGGTTATGCTTAATGGTGTAATTGCTCCGAGCTCTGAAATCGACTCGAAGGCTTTTGCGTTTGATATGATTCCAAGCAGCATGCTTGATAGAATGCTTGTTTATAAATCGGGTTCTCCCGAACTCCCAGGAGAATTTGCGGGAGCGGATATCAGTATCTACACAAAAAGTGTGGTGGAAGAAAATGCATTGACACTTTCTGTATCGGGAAGTTTCCGGCCTGGCACAACGGGTAAAAATGTAGCCCTTGGACAGGAGAAAGGGCGGATGGATTGGTTGGGCATGGATGATGGTACGCGGCAATTACCCGATAAATTTCCAAATGTAAACCTGCGGACCCTATCGCTTTCAGATCCAAGTGAGCAAAACAAATTGGTCGGTGCTACAAGAATGTTACCAAATACGTGGGGCACCAGAAACTTAAATGCATCTCCTGATTTCAGGGCGAATTTGGATTTCTCCAGGAGTATACGGATAGGTGGGATGAGATTAGACAATATCACCTCACTTAGCTACACGCAGACGAACCAACTTCTGGAGTTAAGCCAGAATTACTACGATGTTTTCTCCGAGGCTGGACAAAAAAGCACTCCAAGATACAGATACAACGATGTCAGGTTTACGCAGACCAACAGGGTGGGGGCAGTTGCTAATTTTACATTGACTATTAGTCCATCCAACAGAATTGAATTCAGAAATTTTTATAATCAACAAGGACAGAACCAATCAACGCAGCGCACCGGAACCGAGGATGCACTTGGCTATGATGTTAAGAACCAGGCTTTAAATTATTTTTCGAGAAGTCTTTACGCTGGGCAATTATCTGGTAAGCACAGCTTGTCTGACGCTGTTAATTTTACCTGGATTTTTGGTTACAACAATACAACGGCCAATCAACCTGATTACCGCAGGATTCGGTCTCAACGATCCATTGGGACAAACGATCCCTTTGCTATTGTGATTCCCCCATCTGCAAGTTCATTTGATGCGGGCAGGTTCTATTCAAACCTGAATGAGCAAACGTATTCTGCTGCCGGTAATTTAGAAATCAAACTAAATCCACAAATGGACCCTGACAGGCAATCAAAGATAATTGCAGGATACTATTTGGAGCAAAAAGACAGGGTATTTGATGCCAGATGGTTCTCAAACAAATGGAAAAATACCAATGAAATTGATAATAGCTTGTTGTTACAGCCTTTCGATGAGGTTTTTGTCAAGGAAAATATGGGGACCAAGTTCATCCTGGATGAAGGAACTAACGTTGGTGGAGGCGCAAATGCTGTAAGCGGTAGTTACGACCGTTATGATGGAGACAACCGATTGTTGGCAGGGTATGCAGGAATTGTAACCCCTTTTGCTGACAAGTTCAGACTCAACGCAGGCTTGCGCCTTGAGAACAATGTTCAGAAAATTTATGTCTATGATGAGAACGGAACCAGACTGAATGCTACGAATAGCCCACTTACAGTACCAATGCCTTTTCTGAATCTTACATATAACATTACCAGCAAGGTGTTGATGAGGCTTGCATACAGTAAAACAGTTAACAGGCCTGTGTTTCGTGAACTAGCTCCCTTTAATTTCTACGACTTTGATAGAAATGCTGATGTGAGTGGTAATAAGAATTTGAAGACTGCAAAAATTGACAATGTGGATTTGTCTTGGGAATTGTATCCTTCAAAGGCAGAAAAGATTTCTTTTGGCGTTTTTTATAAGAACTTCAAGGATCCGATTGAACAAGTTCTCAGACCGGGCTCTAACCTAATTTATAATTATGAAAATGCAGACAAGGCCACCAGCTATGGTGTGGAAGCAGAAATTCGAAAATCATTGGAAAACGTTGGTTCATTATTTTTCAGAAAATTAACACTGGTTTTCAACGGTGCGCTGATCAAGAGCCAGATATCACTGCCTGCCAGTCTCAGCAACCTTGACCACAACAGAGCCATGCAAGGTCAGTCTCCTTATGTAGCAAATGCAAGTGTTTACTATAGTGATTATGAGAACGGGCTGCAGGTCAGCGTTCAGTATAATGTTTATGGCAAGCGGATTTTCGCTGTCGGTGATAAGGACTCCAATGCGACACAGTATGAGATGCCTCGAAATCAGATAGACCTCACATTTTCAAAGCGTCTTTCACAACATTTCGAGCTGAAGTTTGGCATACAGGACATCCTGAATCAGGAATACAGACTCATACAAGATTCTAATCGAGACAAAAAAATAACCAAGGTGGATGAATCCATACAAAGCTACAAATGGGGACAGTATACAACGCTTGGTATTGTCTGGAAACTTTAAGCTTATGTTAAGAAGAGATTTTAGTAAGGGCCGATTCAGGCCCTTACTAGTTTAATACCGCTGGTATCATTTATCAAAATTAAACTAGGCCTAATACCGTGGTAACGCTTACGTAACGTACTTGGCTTAGCTTTGCTCTTGAAAGAAATGTTTCAAACGTAAAAACCCCATATGAAAAAACTAGCACTTCAGTTTGCCTTTACGACGCTCTTTGCTTTGCCTTTTATATTTTCTTCTTGTTCCACTGATGAGGCAACGCCAGACGGTCCAACTGTAACTGCGCCGTCATCTATTACAGATGTACAAGTGGGAACTTCGACTGACATTACATTCAGTGTTACTACCCCGGGTGGCTATGATTTCAGTACTGCCTTTGCTATTAACGGGACGGCGTCTATTAAATCAGAACCCGCCGCCGGTGAGACATCAGGTTCGGTTGTCGTGACCTTTACTGCCGGGAATAACCAGGGTGCTGGTTCTGTAATTCTGAGTACTACAGATGCAAATGCGAAAACTAATCAGGGGACTGCAGTAATGAATGTCACTGAAGCGGCGGTTGCAGCTCCTGTTGAAGTGACAGGACCCATCACTGCAAATACAACCTGGACGGCTGACAAAAAATACATATTGAAGGGTAACGTCTATGTTCAGTCTCCTGCAGAACTTACGATAGAGCCCGGGACAATTATTTTTGGAGACAAACTGACAAAGGGTGCATTAGTTATTAATCGCGGCGCCAAAATTCACGCAATAGGAACATCAACGAAGCCTATTGTCTTTACTTCTGCGCAACCAAAGTCTTTCCGAAACTATGGTGACTGGGGAGGTGTTGTATTGCTTGGGAAAGCCGCTAACAACCAATCTACAGACCAACTGATTGAAGGCATTTCAGATCCAAATGGGGAAAATGGAATTTATGGCGGAAGTACAGATGATGATAACACCGGGGAGTTTCAATACGTCCGTATTGAATTTGCTGGTATTGCGTTGTCTAACAATAATGAACTAAATGGTCTTACTTTTGGCAGCGTTGGCAGTGCGACAAAAGTGGATCATATTCAGGTTTCCTACTCCGGTGATGATTCTTATGAATGGTTTGGTGGAACCGTAAATACGACGCACCTTATTGCGTACAGGGGCTGGGACGATGAATTTGATACCGATTTTGGATATAGCGGTTTCAACCAGTTCTTGGTTTCATTCCGTGATCCGAACGTCGCTGATATATCTGGATCCAATGGGTTGGAGTCAGACAACAATGCACAGGGTGATACTAAAACGCCACAAACTTCAGCTACGTTTGCCAATGTTACTTTTTTTGGCCCTTTTATGTACGCCAGTCTTTCCTCCGGTAATCTGAACGCTGGAAATTTAAGCGCAAACTATAAGCGTGGCGCGCACATTCGCAGAAACTCGGCATTAAAGATCTATAATTGCGTGTTTGCCGGAGCAAATATTGACGGGATTTTCTTCGATCAAACCAGCGGATCCGCAGTGTTTAAGGGAAATTTTGTTGGCCGAATTACGGGCAACGCTCTGCCTACTCCTGTACCTAATGCGGGTGGTGGAACAGTATATGATGCCTCCGGATTTGCAACCGATAACGTGATCGCTAACCCTTCTAATGCAGTCGATTTGTCAGCGCTCTTTGCAGGATCTGCGAACAACCTTTGGTCGATAGCCTCTCCAGAAGCACTCTTGGCTCCGGGATCAGATTTGCTTACAAGTGCAGTGGTGACACCAGCTTTCCCGGATGGTTTTGGATTCACAACAGTAGACTACAGCGGCGCATTTGACGATACCAACGATTGGGCAAACGACACCTGGACCAATTACGATCCGAACAATACGGACTACTAATATTATTCTTCAAATTTCAAAAGCCTGGATTTCATCCGGGCTTTTGTTTTATAAGTATTCGATTGCCGATACGTGTATTTTTGATTTATGAAAATAGTACAGTTTTCACTTTGCTTGTTTTTGTTATTGTGTGCGCACGGTTGCAAGAAAGCATTGCACAACCCTGACACCTGTTTTTCGAAAGAACAGCAAGCTTCCATTATTGCACAAACAGTTCGCTATGCAGAAAGGCTACCACCGGCGGCAACTCATGAAACAAAGTTCAATGCCGAATTTGATTGGTATTACAGCCTGGCAGTGGAAGGATATGATTTCAGGGCGTGCTCACCAGAACTGGATAGTACTTACTACTTTCTAATGACCCGCAAGGCCAGAAGCATATGGCCCGCAAGGGAGGCTATTGGCGGAAGACTTAAAGTAGGCCCGCAGAATAAAGTGGCTGGATACGAGGAAATTTTCCGAACTTGGAAAATGGCGGAGGACAGCCTCAACAGCCGTGCGTTCGAACTATTCGATTTGATGATTACCGGTGAGGATTTAACGCGTTTCCAGACCAAATACCAGGGCGATCGCTACATAGAATTTCCCGACGAACGTTTTTATTTCGACAAACAATCCAGGCGCTGGCGAGATCGTGAGTTGGACAAGATGCAATAACATCACACACGCAGTCGCTTTCGTGTTTACCAATTGCCTCCGCAAAAACAACGCTAAAGAACGGATGAAATAAAGTTCTAACTTTCTGGAAAATTTCAAGTCTCGTATTTGTAACAATACTAAGCTGCGAGGTTCTTGAGTAGATAATAATGCTCCAAAAGAAGCTATGACTAACATCCTCATTACTGGTGGATCAGGACTTATCGGAAGACGATTAACAGAAATATTGCTGGAACGCGGCTATTTGGTGTCACACCTGGGAAGAACAAAAGGTAATGGGAGCGTAAAATCCTTTATTTGGGATATAGATAAACAGCTGGTTGAATCGGGATCCTTAGAGGGAATTGATGTAATCGTACACCTTGCCGGGGCAGGTATTGCCGATGCACCGTGGACCATGAAGCGCAAACGCGAAATTCTGGAAAGCCGCACCAACGCCACGCGGTTGCTGTATAAGGAACTTAAGAAAGACAAGCGTACAATAAAAGCTTTTATTGCTGCATCAGCGATAGGTTACTATGGATTTGGCACTCAGGATGAAATATTTACAGAGGAGACTAAGCCGGGTAACGATTTTCTTGCTACAGTAACGCAACGCTGGGAAGAGGAAGTGGATACAATTGAATCGTTGGGAATTCGCGTCGTAAAGATCAGAACAGGCATCGTGCTTAGCGAAAGAGGTGGCGCTCTCGAGGAAATTGCCCGTCCGGTCAAATACTATGTGGGAGCGCCTCTGGGTACCGGCAATCAATACGTGAGTTGGATTCATATTGATGATCTATGTGGCATTTACTGCAAAGCCATAGCGGATCTCAGTATGTCGGGTGCCTACAATGGGGTTTCTCCGACACCGATTACAAATCGTGAGTTCACCAAGGCAATTGCGAGTACATTGCACAGGCCGCTTTTGTTACCACACATCCCCGGATTTGTACTCAAATTAATACTAGGTGAAATGGCTAATTTGGTATTGCAAGGGAGTAAAATTTCTGCTGATAAAATCAGCAGTGCCGGGTATACATTTAAATATATCGATATCCGCAGCGCACTAAGTGATTTATTGGAAAAGGAATAGCTGTATATGCTTGTCCATTTAGAAAATATCGTGTCATTAAAAACACGCGACAATTAATTCTTTACCGCAACGGCAATCTTCGAGTCAGCGGTACCATAATACAGAAACCATTTTCCGTCGAATGGAACTAGTCCTTCCGCAAAACAAACTTGGTTTATTTGTCCGGATAGTTCATAAGGACGGTCAGGTTTTAGGAAATTATTTTCAAGTCTGTTGATCAGGTGTGATGGATCACTGCGATCGAACAACGCCTGGCCTACGGAATATGAACTCCCAGCAAGCCTTGTATCACCTCCAATGTCGAGATTCATGCTGTTATAAATCAGGAGAATTCCAGTTTCTCTTAGCAGTGCATAAGGTCCACTTTCTACAAGGCGACTGTCAAAATATCCTTTGCGGGGCCTCAGGACTGATTTCAAATTTCCATTTTCTTCCAAGGCAGTCCAGTGGATAAGGTCATTCGAAGTAGCAATAAACAGGTCTGTATCGCCAAAATACATCCAGAATTTTCCATCGATTTTTGTAGCGAGGATGCGTGATTCATCCTGTCGCGCAACGATGGCACCGGATTTGCTCCACGTGTTTCTGTGTTTGCCCTGCAACGCAACCCCATGTTTGGTCCAATGAATCAGATCCGGTGAAGTGGCGATTAATAGTCTGGCCGTTGTCCCGTCATAGGCAGTGTAGGTCATGACATAACTTCCATCTTCAGATTCGACGATGCGGGGGTCCTCGCAACCCCCCTCCCATTCTGTAGTCTTGAGGCTATCGTTATCCGGATAGAGTACCGGTTCCTTCATCTTGGCAAAGTGAAGCCCATCCTCGCTAATGGCCAGCCCGATCCTCGATGTTCCTGCAAATTTTCCAAGGTTGTCTTCGGCGCGGTAAAGCAAAAATACCTTCCCATCCCGTACTACTGCAGCCGGATTAAACACGTCTTTTTCTTCCCAGCTAACCTGTTGTTTTAAAATTGGACAGAAAAACGAATTTACTCCGGGGTGTAAAACCGGGTTTACGCTATCTACTTTTAAGAACGGTAACATAGCCCATGATGAATCGGCTACTTGACCTATTGACGTATCCTGGTGTCTGGTCTGGCAAGCTATTGCTACTGCTGAAAAGGCAAGAAAAAGAAGCGATTTACTTCGCCAGTTTGTTTTTTGTTTCATCTATGTATATTCGCTATTTATGATCAAGTTATAACTATGAAAACTAAGAAAGCTCCTAAAGTGGTGAGCAAGGATTCGTCAGAGGAAGAACAACGTATACTGAAAGCATTCAAGGACAAGGATTGGGCCGAAATAAAAGGCTCAAACAGTTGGATGATTTTTAAGATCATGTCGGAGTTTGTGGAGGGCCTGGAAAAACTGGCGAAGATTGGTCCATGTGTAACCATTTTTGGCTCAGCGAGGGTAAAAGCGAATAACCCATACTACAAAATGGCAGATGAAATTGCCTTTCAATTGGTGCAGCATGGATACGGCGTGATCACCGGCGGTGGACCGGGTATTATGGAGGCAGGCAACCGGGGTGCCAACCGGGGAAAGGGTAAATCTGTTGGATTGAATATTTATCTCCCGCACGAACAAAAGGGAAACGCCTATATCGATGCCGACAAGCTCATCACTTTTGATTATTTCTTCGTACGCAAGGTGATGTTTGTCAAATATTCGCAAGGGTTTATTATTATGCCCGGTGGTTTGGGGACATTGGATGAACTGACAGAAGCACTGACGCTGATCCAGACAAAGAAAATTGGCAGGTTTCCTATTGTATTGGTGGGAAAGAAATTTTGGGGCGGAATGGTGGCCTGGTGGAAAAAAGTACTTATCGAAGAAGAAATGATCAGCAAAGAGGACCTTGACTTTTTTAACCTTGTAGACTCTCCCGAAGAAGCAGTAAAAGTAATCGACGACTTTTATTCAAAATATTTGCTGGCGCCAAACTTCTAAACAACTTTCTTCTTAAGTTTCTGGAATGGAAAAAATAAAGCTTACGCAGTATAGTCATGGCGCCGGATGCGGATGCAAAATTTCGCCAGCCGTTTTGGATGCAATGCTTCGCTCAGATTCGAAAGAAGGATCTTTCCCATTGTTGCTGGTTGGTAATGAATCGAAAGACGATGCTGCGGTCTATGACATCGGAGACGGCACATGCATCGTTAGCACCACTGACTTTTTCATGCCGATTGTAGACGATCCATTTACATTTGGAGCTATTGCTTCTGTTAATGCGATAAGTGACGTGTATGCTATGGGTGGCGAACCATTTATGGCAGTTGCTATTTTGGGATGGCCCATAAATAAGTTACCGCCTGAGATTGCGAATAGGGTGCTTGCGGGAAGCAGAAAGGTGTGTTTGGCGGCGGGCATCCCGTTGGCGGGGGGGCACAGTATTGACTGCCCTGAACCCGTGTTTGGACTGGCCGTAACGGGGAAATTAAAAAGAGAGAACCTCAAAAGAAACGACACCGCTCAAGCAGGGTCTTTGCTGTATCTCACCAAACCATTGGGCATCGGGATAATTACCACCGCCGAAAAGAAGGGCATTGTAGAACCAGCGCATTTGCAGCAGGCTGTAGATGCGATGCTAACCTTAAACGCCATAGGCAGTGATTTTGGCAAGTTGTCCTATGTAAATGCTATGACGGATGTTACGGGCTTTGGTTTGTTAGGGCATTTGTGTGAGGTATGTGAGGGCAGTGGGCTTTCTGCGGAAATTGAGTACAGCAAAGTACCAAGATTTGATTTCCTGGACCAGTACATCCAGCAAAAGTCTATGCCGGGGGGCACAGGGCGAAATTGGGAAAGTTACGGATCAAAAATAGGTTCAATCACCGGGGAACAAAAGGTGGTGTTGGCAGACCCTCAAACCAGCGGAGGACTTTTGGTATCTGTGAAAGAAACTGAGGCCCCTCTATTTGAGGAGTTTGCAAGAAAAAAAGGCTATGCATTGAAGCCATTTGGCAAGCTTATTCACAAGACGGAGCATGTTGTCAATTTCTTATGACATACCGGAGACTGCCAGATCCTGAAAGTTAACGGCTTAAATTCTTGTGTGAACCGACCAACAGAATAAGTCGTGCACCGGTGAGGTTTTTTACGCAATGGGGTGAGCGCTTAAAATTCAATCCTGAACATAACATTTGGAGTCAGGCCCAGGGCAGTTTGCTTGAAAAGCTGCACTTCATTTTGATTATTGATTTTATAATATTGATCGACGACATTGACTTTGTCAAGCAGGTTCCAAACGGAGACACCAGCATGCGCATTTATTCTCGAGGTTAGGTGAAAATTATATTTTATTGACAGGTCAACACGCAGATAATCTTCTAGTCTTGAACTGTTGGGCGAAGCGTAGTTGATGTTGTTATCCGAAATGGGTAATGTTTCAAGCGGTTCCGTAAATGGTTTTCCGGTATGCCATTTTAATCCGGCTGCTACTTGCAAATGTTCAGCGTTATAGCTTGCTGCCAAAGACAAATTGTGCCTGATGTCGAGGTTATTCGGAAAGCCCGGAGGAGTCAAACCGGAAAATTCAAAAACATTATCAGCATAAGAGTAGCTTAACCAGGTATTTAGATTATTGTATTTCTTGTTGATCAAAAAGTCGATTCCTTTGACACCATAATTGCCAACAGCTAGTAAATATTGAAATTGGTTCTGAAATCCCTGACCTAAAGTTGTAATACCTTCTACGCGTTTGTAGTACACATCAAACCCAATAAGAAAATCATTTTTGCTGTAGTGTATGCCGGTGGATAATTGTTTGCTTCGCAGGACAGGAAAATTATCATCGTCCGATAAAATCCACCTTCTTTTCTCTACACCAAGGAAATCATTTTGAAAGTCAATGATTTGTGTTGTGGTTTGGCTTTTCATTTCCCCCAAAATCTCCAGCGCAAAGAATTCACTTAGTTTTTGATTAAGGGACAGACGAGGCTCAATGATAATTTTGTCAAATTTCGGGATGTAATTAGCCCGGATACCCAGTCGAATATTGGTAGCATTTGAAAGGGAAGTAAAATTTGTCTCGACAAAAGCTACATGGGTGTGTAATACGCGCTTTACTAATCTGCTGAAGGGGGGATTATTAATGTCGTCTGCGTTACTCACACCAACTTCATAAAACTGATATCCACTGAAAAGATCGGTAGTACGATTTAACCTAAGCAAAATACCAATTTTTGCGCCCAGGTCGAGCACCTCATTTTTTTGGATCAGTCGTTGATCGTTAAAAATATCAAAGTTCGTTGCGTCAAGTTGATATTGGGACCGATACCCATCCACAAAAGTTTTTAACCGGTCATTCCACAACCTTTCATAGGAAAAACCAATTCCGGTGCTCTGCTGCGTGAGATTACTTGTTTTTGATTCTATTGTACTATTTCCACGGGAATTTTCCTGATAAGATATTTCATTCTTTAAGTGAAGTAAATTTAACCTTAGTTTGTCCTTGCCGGTAATATCATATAGAAGCTTAAAGTTAACGTCATAAAAGGAAAATGTTTTATTCGTTGTTACCAGGGTATCAGTACCGATCACTTCACCTCCACCCACGTCAGTATCTTGAAATATCCTTTTGAAATATTCATTGTACGTAGGCGTACGAATAATGTCGGCGATGGAACGTCTGGAAGAAAGTTGTACGGTGATTTTTGAAGATACCGGAACTCTGACGAAGAAGTCCGCATTGATCATATTTATCCCCGCACCTCCTGATACTTTTTTGGCCAAGGAATCTATTGAACTAATATCAATTGTGCTGGAGACACCATCGCTCAAAAATCCGCTGGTTCCGTTTTTAATAAGTGTTATCCTTTGCGTCAAATAAGGATTGAATGCCGAAATTAACCCAAAAAAATGGCCAGTCTGATACATCTTTATGCCATCCCAAAGCACGAGATTCTGGTCATTGGTTCCACCACGTACATTGATATTCGAGATGGTTTCGTCAATGCTTTGAATGCCCGGAAGTGCCTGAATCGTTTGCAATACATCCGGTTCAATTAATCCTGGAAGGATTCCAAGTTTACTGGGTTTGACTTGAAATGAACCATCGGTTTTTTTGTTTATACCTTTGGTTAGGTAGTCAGTGATGATAATTTCCTGCAGTGTTGTTGCCAGCGGATATAAAAGGAATGTTTGGCAGGGCAATGCTGAAAACCGCTGTGCCGGAATAATAGTAGATTTGTATCCTAATGATCGAATCTCCAGGAAACTACTCTCTGGAATATCTGTAAGTTGAAAATATCCTTTTTCATTTGTGATAGTGTACCTATCAATAGCTTTTACTGTAGCACCAATAACGTTTTGACCAGTTTCAGAATCAATGAAGATTCCGCAAATATCCACTTGATCTGATGGTGGTTTTCGAATGGCAATGAAACGATCATTTAGGGACTCAAAACTCAGCCCTGTTTTTTGTTCTATGTAGAGAAGGGTTTCCTGAAGGTTAAGTTGTGAAGCGGGACGCTCAATGGTGATGCCTTCTATGTTTTTATCAACATAAGTAAACGTTACCGTAAATTTCCGTTCAACCTGCAGCAGGATTTCCCGAAGGGATTCTTTTTCTTTTATTTCTTGGGACACTGCACAAAAACTTGTGAGTAGGGGGAGTAAAAAGAATAAATTCCTTCTATTCAAACTCACTGGAAAGAAGAATGTGGTTCTTATTCAGGAACTCAAAGGATAGATTCAGTGGCAGAGAAATAGATTGCAAAGCAAGTTGCAGGTCATTATGCGGGAATCTTCCTGTGAATAACTGATTGGTGTCGACGTCCTTTGTGGTAACCGTAACATTATATTGTATCTGCAGTTCACGTATTACCGCAGCAAAGGGGACACTCCGAAATGAACTTTCATTATGAATCCAACTTGGATCGGCATCTTGCACAGTAAATTCAAGAACCGGGGCACCTTTGATGGATCGAAAGACCTGGTGAGGCTGAAGATTGACAATCTTCCCACCTCCCTCGACGCGAACCAATCCCTCGTAACAAACTACCTCAAAAAAATCGTCTCTGCTTTTTACATTGAATTGTGTTCCAAGTACAGTGACCATCCCAACCGAGGTTTTTACCTCAAAGCTTGAACCCTTTTTCACTTTAAAGTAGGCTTCGCCGTTCAAGTCAACCCTTCTGTTATTCATTTCAGTTGAATAGGATAGACTTGAAGAAGCATTCAATGCTACAAAAGAGGAATCGGGCAGGATGAAATCTTTCTTCATTCCTGCCTTGGTTTCAAACAATGTGCTCGGCGAGCTGTTGTAAAAGATCAAATAAGTACAGGCAAAAAGCAGCGCCAGGCCGGCTGCTATCCGAAGGAAAGTTCTTGTCCAAGTTATGGAAACAACTTTACCGGAGGGCTTACGCTTAGAGAGACGTTCAAGTTCTGACTGGGCATCATATTCGGGAGCCTTGAAAGCCATTGTTGATTTGGAAAGCCTTTCGAGGGATTTAAATGCATCAGAATTTTCAAATCCCCGCTGCTCTTCTTCCGTCAAGGTGCCGTCAATCCATTTTTTGATATCTTTGCTTTCCATACAAGAACCTGGTCTTCATTTGTAATATAACCGGTTTACCCCTTCTTTTCCTACCTGATGTCTCCAATTTTTTCTCTCAGAATATCAAGCGCAGTGTAAATTCTTTTTTCTACAGCTTTGGACGAAATGCCTAACATTTCTGCTATTTCATGGTGTTTTTTTCCCTCTATCCGGTTTAGCAAAAAGGCAACCCGCTGGGCTTCAGTCAAGCCTTCGATCGCCCTTTGGAGCCTTTCCATGTACTCATTTTCTTCCATCTTGAAATGCGGCGTTTCATGTGTATAGGATTTTGGTTTTTCCTGATTATACCTGATCACCGTCTTTTTTTTCGCCAATTCATTCAGCATTTGGTTGTTTGCTACAGTAAATAGAAATGAACGTGCCTTCTCCACGGATACTTTGGCACAGTTATTCCAAAGCTTTATAAATGCATCCTGAACTAAATCTTTTGGGTTGTTCTCTTCACCATATTTATAGTAAAGGAACTTGTAAAGGTCTGGGGAATGAAGTTTGAAAAGCTTGTTAAAAAGCGCTTCTTCGCAGATATTTCGGTTGTTATCAGGCTCCATTTCTTCTTTGCAATACAATGTAAATAAACAATAACAAATTCGCGGAAGGTCCCACGAGAGAAAAATAATAAAGAAAAAACAGAATTTGGGTAGGAGTTTCACCTACTCACCTGTTTTATAGATGTTAACAAAATGTGTTAAATGATGAAGACTGGATTGCTTTTTCTGAAGCTATTTATGCTTGTTCTCTTCTCCTTCCTAAGTGGGTGCCAGGAAGACGAAGTAACAGTAATTAACCCTCCGGCTGACCAGGTTATTAAACCCAATTCCGAAGAAATAAAGTTATTGCAAAGGGTGGCACTAAAGGATGGTTCTTCAGACAACATAATTGACCATGCAAGCTGTCTATCTTTGCTATTCCCACTAAAAGTGACTGTCAATGGAATTGTAGTGTTCATTAATTCAGATGATGATCTGGGAGCCGTTGAAGATATCCTGGATGAGTTCATCGACGACGATGATGAAATAGAGATTCAATTTCCAATAACGGTGACACTTGAAAATTATGATCAGGTTATTGTTGACAACCAGGGTGAATTAGATAATCTGATTGAAGGTTGTATTGAAGGTGGCCTTGATGATGATATAGAATGCCTTGATTTTAAATACCCGGTAAAAGTTTCTCTGTACAATTCCGGGAGCCAGGTCGCGGAGGTAGTAACGATTGGTGACGATGAACAATTGTACAATTTCTTTATTGATCTGAAGAATGACGATTTGGCAAATTTCATTTTCCCGGTTACAGTAATTCTTTCTACGGGAACCGAAGCTCTATTCTACGATAATAATTCGTTGCGGGATTTCATTAAAGATACAATTTATGACTGCGATGAAGACGATGATGACGATCATAATGATGACGATGCTGTAGATGAAATAGCTTTTCAAAATGTAATGACGGACGGCGAATGGATCATTACTTATTATTTTGAAGACAGAGAGGACAAGACATCAAAATTTGAAAACTTTAGTCTTGTGTTTTCAGCAGATGGAACTTTCACTGCAACGAATGGCATCAGTTTATTTCAGGGTACGTGGCAAATCAAAGCTGACGACAACGGACTGGAGTTAGAATTTGATATCGGGGAAGAGTCACTTAAGGAACTGGATGAAAATTGGAAGCTCATAGATTTTGACGATGGAAAAATACGGTTAAGAGATTCAAGTGGCGGGAATACTACTTATTTGACTCTTGAAAGGCCATAAAGACATACTGAAAATTAAAAACTTAATCAATAAACAATTCCAAAGATGAAAAAAGGATTAGTAGTAGTATTGGCTAGCATGTTTGTTGGGATGATAGCATGCGATGACAACAGCAAAGACCTGAACCCAAGTGGTCAGGCAAAAATTTCCGAAGCCCAAGCCATTGCAAAGGAAGGGCAGTGGATAATAACATATTTCTGGGATACTGATAAAGATGAAACGGCCTCTTTTTCAGGATATACCTTTGAATTTGCGGCTAATGGAACAATAACCGCCACGAAGGGGGCGACAGTTGTTACCGGGCAGTGGTCTGTTACTGATGAGGATTCTGACGACGACGTTGACGAGAATGTAGATTTTAACCTGATATTTACAACACCAGCGAACTTTGAGGATTTAACGGAAGATTGGCACATCATTTTCATAAGCAATACCAAAATAGAATTAACCCATGTTAGCGGAGGGAATGGTGGTACGGATTTCCTCACGTTTGAGAAAAATTGAGTTTTTTGAGCGTGTAGATAAGTAACAGGGGATAGAATCAATGAGCTGCTATTTGATATGGCAGCTTATTTTTTTGACTTTTGATGCTCAATTTTGCCAGCTGCCAAATTAAGTAAGCAAAAGATGTGGACAACAATCTAGTTACGCAGTGAAGAAGTACTATTGATTTTTATAACGCAATTATAATAATATGAATTCAAGCAGCGTCAGCCGGTAGCTTGATCTGATCGGAGTAAAATTTCATTCGGGAATGCATCGTGTCCAATGGAATTATTTTTTCAATAAGTGAAAATTTGTGGTTGACAAATACTTCAAGATAATAATTGCCCAACAAATAGAGATTCACTTTGTAACCGTAATACCGGATGGCCATCACAAACGTTCCTTGTTCATACAACAAGGCAACCTTATCATCCAAAGTCATTTCATCAAACTCCGTCCATGCGATCATAGACTAAACTTATACTAAAAATAAATGGAGCACAATGTTGACTCTACTGAAGTTTTTCTTTAAAGAAGTCCACTGTCCATGGTGATGCCAGCCTGTCGGCGGCTTTGTTGTATGATAACGTTGCGCATCATTAAAGAAAAGTAGTGACCGCCGGCATAGATGTTAACTTAGGGCTACTCCAGTCAATACCAAAGTTAGTTCACATGCTGGTATAAAGGCATTCATGTTGGGTTTGGTGGCCGTAAAGGGAATGAGCTTATCGGAATAAATAGGCACAAAAAAGCCCCGACGTTGCCGGGGCAGAAACTCGGGTGAAAGACGGGACTCGAACCCGCGACCCTCAGAATCACAATCTGATGCTCTAACCAACTGAGCTACAATCACCATGTAAGGGATGGCAAAGTTAGCCAGCGCGATGGAATTTGCAAAAACGATTTTCGACCCTTATTTAGGGCCAGCGTAAGTAGCGATATGGCACCTATATCACAGAAAGCTCCCTGTGCAATGTGCATAGTGCTATGCCCGATCAAATAATAATCTTTCGCCTGTTTTACTTTCGTTAAAGAGACCGTCAGAATAAGCAAGATGCCCTGATACAAATGTCTGGCTTACCTTTGATTTCAGGGTAGTTCCCTCGAAAGGTGACCATCCGCATTTTGAAAGGATATTATCTTTTGTGATTTGCCAGGCATTATTCAGATCAACCAAAACCAAATCCGCAAAATATCCTTCGCGGATAAAGCCCCTGTTCTCGACCTGAAATAATATACCAGGGTTGTGACTCATTTTCTGAACAATCTTTTCAATGCTTATTTTCCTCTGATGGTAGAACTCAAGCATAGCGACAAGGCTGTGTTGAATGAGGGGGCCACCCGAAGGCGCCTTGAAATACGTGTTTTGCTTTTCGTCCCAGGTATGGGGAGCATGATCTGTGGCGATTACATCTATCCGGTCATTCAGCACCGCATTGAAAATTTCCCGTTGATCGTTTGCGGTCTTAATAGCGGGGTTCCATTTGATCAAAGTACCTAGTCGTTGGTAATCGGTATCATTAAACCATAGATGGTGGATGCATGCCTCAGCCGTGATTTTCTTTTTTTCAAGTGGTATTGCGTTATCAAAAAGGGATATCTCTTTTGCCGTAGAGATATGCAAAATGTGGAGGCGTGTTCCATGTTTTTTTGCCAATGCAACCGCGGATGATGATGATAAATAGCATGCCTCTTCACTTCTGATCAGGGGATGGCATTCAATAGGCACATCTTCCCCGTAACGTTCTTTGTACTGGCCTGAATTCTTACGGATAGTCGGTTCGTGTTCACAATGCGTAGCAATTAGCGATGGGAAACGCGAAAAGAATCCCTCCAAAGTTTTAGGGTCATCAACCAATAAATTCCCTGTGGAAGATCCCATAAAGATTTTCAAACCACATACCTGGCTGATGTCTGTCTTCATCACCTCCTCTAAGTTGTCATTGGAGGCACCGATAAAGAAGGAATAGTTTGCCAGGGATGATTTCGATGCAATTTCGTATTTCTGTGCCAGCAGTTCTTGTGTAAAGGCAGGCGGGTTCGTGTTGGGCATCTCCATAAAGCTGGTAACGCCTCCCGCCACGGCAGCCCTTGATTCAGAATGGATATCGCCTTTGTGTGTCAGACCAGGTTCACGAAAATGCACCTGATCGTCAATTACACCTGGGAGAAGGTATTTTCCTTTGGCGTCGATTACAAGATCGGCAGGCCGGGATGACAGGTTTGTCCCAATGGCTTCAATGTACTGCCCGGTAATAAAAACATCACCTTCAAAGACCTTACCCTCATTGACTATATTTGCGTTAGTTATCAGTTTTGTGTTCATCTAGGGTAAAATTAAAGTCAAAAGTGTCAGCAATCACGTCTTTCGGAGGTTTTAATCTCAATAAGCAGCTTTTGGAAGCTGTAGCCGACCAGGGATTTGGTTCACCAACAGAAGTTCAGCAGAAATGTATACCGATCATTTTAGGTGGCCAGGAAGTAATTGGCATTGCACAGACTGGCACTGGGAAAACGGCAGCCTATCTTTTGCCGATTTTGATGAAAGTAAAATACGCCCAAGGGGACGAACCGCGTGCGCTCATTCTGGCGCCAACAAAGGAACTAACGATACAGATTTCAGAACATGCGCTGGCGCTGGCAAAGTATATGGATCTCCGGATTTTGCCGATTTATGGTGGCATTGGACCAAAGACACAGATTGAAATGATTAGAAAGGGATTGGATATTGTGATCGCTACACCGGGACGCTTTTTGGAATTATACAGCAAGGGTGAGTTTCCTACGAGTCAAATAAAATTTCTTGTTTTGGATGAAGCGGATCGCATGATGGATATGGGATTCATGCATCAGTTGAGAAAAATTCTGGAAGTCGTACCAACCAAACGGCAGAACCTTTTGTTTTCAGCAACTTTTTCAGAGCGGGTAGAAAAATTATCGGAGGAGTTCCTGGAGTTCCCGATTAAAATTGAGGTTACTCCGCAGGCCACTGCTGCCACACAGGTCGAACAGGAAATCTACCATTTGCCGAATCGCAAGACAAAGATGAATTTTCTCGAATATTTGCTGCAAGATAGAGAAGTGTATAATCGGGTGATGATCTTTACCCGCACCAAAGAGGTGGCCAACAACGTTTTTCATTTTCTTGAACGAAGAGAACTCGGGCCTGTAAAGGTTATTCATTCCAACAAAGGCCAGAATAGCCGAATCAATGCGGTTACTGAATTCAAAGAGGGGAAACTTCGCATTTTAGTTTCAACAGATGTTACGGCGCGAGGTATTGATGTCACGAAGGTTTCACATGTTATAAATTTTGACGTTCCGGTGTTGCACGAAGACTATGTGCATCGCATAGGCAGAACAGGACGGGCCTTTCAGGAAGGAAAGGCCATAACCTTCGCTACTGTAGCTGAACTTTATCACATCGAGAAAATTGAAAGACTAATACGCGAGAAAATTCCTGTGAAGAAATTGCCGGATGGTTTAGAGATAACAAAGACCCCGTTTGCTGAAACTCAGGCGATGGCTTTGGATATGGATTGGCAAAAAAGGAAGGATGATCCTGAATTTAAGGGCGCATTTCATGAGAAGAAAAAAAATAAAACCTCTGCGTTGCACAAAAGACGCACATGACGGACTTACAAACTCATCAAATCCTTGAACTTAGCAGCCTGCCTTCGGCTAACCTCAACTTTGTCTCCTCCCCGAAGTTTCACCATCAGGCCTCCGTTAAACCAGGGCTCTATTCCTTCAACCCAGCTGAGGTTGACGATATGTTTTCTGCTGGCACGGAAGAAAGCCCGTTCATCTAACTTCTCGTCCAGGGCATTTAGTGATTTATGAATCATTGGCCTGTTGTTATCAAAGTAAACTTTGATATAGTTCCCGTCCGATTCGAATAGCCGTACATTGGTGAGCGTAACAAACCAGCAGCGGTCACCGTCTTTAACAAATACCTGGTCCTGAAGGCCAAGCTTTTTTTCCGGACCGCGAATGGCGGCGAGCTTAGCGCGTTCTTTGTCGGCGAGCTTTGAAACCGCTTCCGCCAGTCGTTCAGGCTGGATTGGCTTTAATAAATAATCCAACGCATTTACTTCAAATGCTTTTAAGGCAAATTCGTCATAGGCGGTGGTAAAAATTACCAGTGGAATTGCGTCAAGCTCCTCCAATAACTCAAATCCGGTTTTTCCCGGCATTTGGATATCTAAAAATAATAGATCAGGGTTCAGATCATTTATTAATTGAGTTGCTTCCTCTGCGTTCATCGCTTCTCCTACCACTTCTATGCTGGGATGTTCTTCCAATAACTTGATCAGTTCTTTGCGGGCTAGGCGTTCATCATCTACGATTAATGCTCTCATGGCTGTTGTTTTGTGGAATTACTAGTTCGGTAAGTACAAAATTATTGTTTTCATTCACAATCTTAAAAGAAGCATCATCGCCGTAAATAAGTTTCAGTCGCTGTACGGTATTTTTTAACCCCAGTCCCGACTGGCTTCTTTTTACCCCATTTACCATATGACCACTGTTCCGGATATGAATTCTCAATTGATGGTTGACGACGTCTGTTTTCAGCTGAATGATACCCCCCTGTGTCAGTTTTGATATACCATGTTTAATGCCATTCTCAACCAACGTCTGGATCATCAAGGGCGGTACCAGGAATTGTTGAGAATCAGGATGGATATCAAATTCTGTTTTCAGACGTTCTTCAAAGCGGATACTCTCCAGACCAAGATAATCTTTCACAATTTTTAATTCGTCTTCAAATTTTGTTAGTCCTTTCTTTTCTGTTGCCAATGAATTTCTCAGAATATTTGAAAGCTGGTTGATTGCTTGCTTTGATTTCTTTGGGTTTTCGTCCACCAATGCGCGGATACTATTCAATGCGTTGAAGATAAAGTGTGGATTGAGTTGTGATTTCAAATTATTCAGCTCGATTCCAATCATGGAAGCTTCATACTTTAGCGACTTGTTGTAGCGATCAAAGTAATGGTGGGTAAAGTAGAATACAGTCCACAGGAAAAAGAGAATAAAGTAAAAGGAAGATTGTCCAAGAATTTGCTGAATATCAAAAGCCGTGCTGGGATTGAACAGCCTGCCCAACATTAGGTTTACCGGGATGCGAAGAAAATAGACCATTAACCCCATCGAGAATACAGCAACGAAAACTCTGGGTATTAATTTGTGCATCGGAAGGTAAAGCCACTTCCAACGAATAAGGATGATTCTAAATCCGTGCGTGGCAATCAAACACAAAAATGCTTCGACCAGAAGGAATATGATACGCTTTGGGGTTATGCCATCGGAAGCCATGTAGCTGGTTGCAATTTGCACGAGTGCATATAGTAGCCAGCCTCCGATCTGTAATGCAACATATATTGCGTGCCTGTTCACCTTGTCTTTTCTATATTAACTTTGGATGCCGGGTTTGTGTCGGAGATCTTTTAGTTGGATTGCTACAGGAACCTAAATTGAAGGAGGTACAGAAACAAAACGCCTGCCGTAATGATAAGTCCCCATGTGATGATCACCAGGATCTTCTTATGGCTGGTAAACTTCGGTTCTGTAGCCAATGTATTAAAAATAAAGGCAGCTCCAGCCACTATATAAAGGGAAGCTTCAAGAGAATTCTTCTTGACAAGTTGATAAATCCCTACAGCAAGGAAAATGATTCCGAAGAAATATTGTCGTGTATGTGCATTCATGTGGCAGTTTCTGGATGCAAGCTACTTTCTTCCTCGCTAAAATTGTAGTTCAAATGCGATTTTCTCGGAGAGAATAGGTTACCGTAATTCTTGCTTCAAAAAACGACCCGTATAGCTCGCTGGATTTCTTGAAACTTCCTCGGGGGTACCAATTGCGATAATCCTTCCTCCTTTTTCTCCACCTTCCGGCCCCAGGTCAACAATATAATCTGCCGATTTGATTACATCCATATTATGTTCAATTACCAAAACCGTGTTGCCTTTGCTGACCAGTCTCTGAAGAACATCTAACAAGTGCGCAATGTCCTGAAAGTGAAGTCCGGTAGTGGGCTCATCGAGAATGTAAAACGTTTTTCCGGTATCTCGCTTCGAAAGTTCAGTGGCGAGTTTAACGCGTTGTGCTTCTCCGCCCGAAAGGGTTGTGGCATGCTGGCCCAGAGAGATATACCCCAGTCCAACCTCGCTTAAGGTTTGGATTTTACGCAGGATCTTGGGTTGATTTTCGAAAAAAGAAACCGCCTCCTCCACGGTCATGTCGAGAACATCGCTAATGGATTTCCCCTTGAAACGAACCTCCAATGTTTCCCGGTTGTACCGTTTCCCTTTGCACGTTTCACAGGGAACATGGACATCTGGAAGGAACTCCATTTCAATTAACCGCAATCCGGCGCCTTCACATGTTTCACAACGCCCACCTTTAACGTTGAAAGAGAATCGACCGGTTTTATAGCCCCTGATTTTAGATTCCGGTAGTTGTGCAAACAAGTCCCGGATGTCAGTGAAAACGCCCGTATACGTGGCGGGATTAGAACGTGGGGTTCTCCCGATTGGCGATTGATCAACCTCAATGACCTTATCGATATGATCTAGTCCCTCCACTTTTTTGAAGGGTAAGGGTTCTGTTCGGGACCTGTAGAAATGCCTGTTCAGAATAGGGAAAAGTGTGTCGTGTATAAGTGTGGACTTTCCGCTTCCTGAAACGCCGGTAATGCAGGTAAGCACGCCCAATGGAATTTCAAAGTCAACATTTTTCAGGTTGTTGCCACTGGCCTTCGTCAGGCGCATTTTTGTGCCGTTTCCAGTCCTTCTTTTTTCCGAAAAGCGTATCTTGATTTCACCATTGAGGTATTTTGATGTTGTACTGTTTCCTTTTCGAAAGGTTTCAGGGTCGCCCTCAGCGACAACATGGCCTCCATGGCGGCCAGCACCCGGTCCGATATCTAGAATGTAATCCGAGGCAAGCATCATCTCTTTGTCGTGCTCTACCACAATGACAGAATTCCCCAAGTCGCGCAAATCTTTTAGGGCCTTGATAAGTTTTACGTTGTCCCGCGCATGGAGTCCAATGCTGGGCTCATCAAGAATATAGAGTACGCCAACGAGTTGCGTTCCTATTTGCGTAGCCAGACGGATGCGCTGTGATTCGCCACCACTCAATGTTCGAATGGGGCGATTGAGATTCAAATAATCAAGACCTACGTCCAATAAGAAACCGATTCGTTTTCTAATTTCTTTTAATACTTCAGCGGCGATCAGCCGCTGTTTTTCATTGAGCCTGTTCTCCAATCCTTCAAACCATTTCTGCAATGAGGTGATGTCCAGTACTGCTAACTCGGCAATATTCTTATTGTCGAGTTTGAAATGGAGGGACTCTTTTTTTAACCGTGCGCCATTGCAAGCCGGGCAAATGCTGGAGATTGTAAAATCCTCAACCCACTTTTTGATGGCTTCTGATCCCTCCTCCCGCTGTTTTTCAAGAAAGCTGATTATTCCTTCAAATTTGGTATTCCATTCAGTGCCTGGGTATTTGACGGAGGGCACGGCAACAGGCTCATCATCTCCATAGAGCAGCACGTTGATGACGTCCTTTGGAATATCCCTAATCCGGGTACCCAGCGTTAGTTTATGCCGTTTCAGTATTGCCTGAATCTTTTTGAAAATCCATATATCGCGATACTCCCCCAGGGGTAAGATTCCGCCGCGGCTTATGCTCAGTGCTTTGTCGGGTATGACTGATGCCTCTGTAATCTCTTCGATTTGCCCTAATCCATTGCAGGCGGGGCAGGCGCCGTATGGCGAATTGAATGAAAATGTATTAGGTGCCGGCTCTTCGTAGGACAACCCTGTCTTTGGGTCCATCAGAAACTTTGAAAAATGATGAATTTTCCCATTTTCCTCCATCACCATCATCACCCCTTTGCCTTCCTTTAGGGATTTACTAATGGACTGTCCGATGCGCACACGGTCTTTGTGATCTACAACGATACGGTCCATAATGATTTCAATATCGTGAATCTTGTATCGGTCAACCTGCATTTTAGCAGTGATATCCTTGATTTCGCCGTCAATACGAACTTTTGTATATCCCGATTTTCGGATTTGCTGAAAGAGTTCGCGGTAATGACCTTTCCTTCCCTTAACTACGGGCGACAGCACAATGAGCCTTTTGGCTTTGAAATGCTGAAGCAACGTATCTAGTATTTGATCCTCAGATTGCCGAACCATTCTATCACCGGATTGATACGAAAAGGCTTCACCGGCACGCGCGTATAACAGGCGCATGAAATCATAGATTTCGGTAACGGTGCCAACCGTCGACCTGGGGTTACGCGAAGTAGTTTTTTGCTCAATTGATATTACAGGACTAAGTCCATTTATCTTATCTACGTCAGGCCTTTCGAGATTGCCCATAAAGCTACGCGCATAGGCAGAGAAACTCTCCATATACCTGCGCTGGCCTTCGGCGTATATTGTGTCAAATGCAAGCGAGGATTTCCCACTGCCGCTAATGCCTGTAATAACAATGAGTTTATTGCGGGGAAAGCTTACGTTGATATTCTTGAGATTATGTTCTCGCGCACCAATAATTTCGATGATGTCGCGTCCGGTTGTGTCGACTAATATTTTTGCTGTTGCTTTGGTCATGTATGGATAATCATGAAGAATACAAAAATGTTCGGCTTATTGTTGCAGTAAAACAAGAAATATTACTGAAATTATTTCTTGTAACAGAATCGGGTGGACGCTAAGGCATTTCTTTTCCTTGTGCAACCTTTAACATCTCAAACCAATCCTGAACTTCCAGGTGTATCTCTATTGCCTTCGCGCTTTCAGCAATGCGGTCAGGGTTTGTGGTTCCAATTACAGGAAAAATAGAAGATGGATGCTTTAGCAACCATGCCAGCGCGAGCTGCGCTTCTGTAGCCCCGTACGCCTGCGATTTGGAAAATATCTTCTGCTGGTCATGGCTCAGTAATTTTCCGCCGCCCAGGGGCGACCATGCCATGGGAGAAACTTTGTGCTTCATCAACACATCAAGGCTCCCGTCAAAAAGTGCCAGGCTATTCAAAACGGAGATTTCGAGTTGATTGGCAACTAAGGGAAATGGCAAATAATGCTGCAGCATTTCGAATTGCGTGGCCGTAAAATTAGACACGCCAAAATGACGAACTTTTCCGGTTTTTTTTAAGGCGACAAAGGCTTCGGCAACTTCGTTTGGATTGAGCAAGGGGTCTGGTCGATGAATTAACAGCAGGTCAATATTGTCGGTACCTAACTTGGTCAGTGAATTATCCACTGACCAAAGTATATGTTCCTTTGAGGTATCATAATGCTTTACCCAACTTTTCGGACGCTTTGCAGAAGGGAATTTGATACCGCACTTTGTTACGAGTTCCATCTTTAGTCTTAATGAAGGATTTTTCTTAAGCACATTTCCGAATATCTCTTCGATACTATGATCACCATAGATGTCTGCATGGTCAAATGTGGTTATGCCAACCTCAAGGGATTTCTGAATTAGTTGCGATACCCTTGATTCTGCAATATCCCATCGCCATGCTCCGGCGATAATACGTGAAAATTCAGGGCCATTTTTGTGCGGTGCCAGGCGTTCCATTTCTTATAACTTTGGAAATATTGTTTTCAGACTATGCGTTTAACCAACGTGTTGTTATGTCTGCAAATTCTTGTGGTTTTTCAGCCTGCACCCAGTGGCCGGTTTCCATCGTTTCCAACTGTGCTAACGGAAAAACCCGAGTTATTCGATTCCAGTCGGTATCAGTAATATAGTTTGACCGCGCACCCCGTATGAAAAGTGCAGGCTTCTCAAAGTTACCATCGACCTGTAAGTCCAGGCCGATGTTGTTCAACTTTTCGCTGATAACTGCTAAATTAATTTTCCAGACAAATCTGCCATCTGATTTTCGTTGGAGGTTCTTAAGTAGGAATTGGCGGGTGTCAATTTCTTCAATATATTTTGAAAGGATGCTATCTGCTTCATTTCGTGATGTTATGGTGTTGATTGGTATTGCCTTCAGTCCCTCTACAATAGAATAATGCTCCAGATCGTAAGCGCGAGGAGAAATGTCAACGACGACTAATTTCTTCACTTTTGTTGGATTACTGATTGCAAAGTTCATCGCGGTTTTCCCTCCCATCGAATGGCCAAGGATGAAAGCATCAAAAATCTTGTGATCGTCAAAAAATTCGCACAGGTCATCCACCATTGACATATAGTCGAACACTTCACTGTGTGGTGAAAGACCATGATTGCGTTGATCCACAGTATAAACTTTAAACGTAGTTGAAAAAAGTTTGGCTTGGGTAAGCCAATTATCGGATGAACCAAACAAGCCATGGAGGATGATAAGCGGTTGGCCTTGACCATATTCCCGAAAAAATAATTTCATGGGCCAAAAATAGAATTAAGTAGTCAGAAGTCAGAATTTAGAATGCGAGCGGTATATTTGAAGGTTTTAATCTTTGCAATGGTACTAACAAGCGGAATATACACGATTCAGGGCCTTAGCGCTGCAGCTTTAGCAGAACAATTTGGAACGCCCCTTTACGTTTATGACGGCGAAAAGATTGCCAATCAGATAAAAAGCCTGAAAATGGCTTTCTCAGAGGCTGACGTAAAAGTGAAGTATGCGGCGAAAGCGCTTACAAATCTTTCAATTTTGAAATTGATTCGCAAGCATGGAGCAGGAATCGAAGTGGTATCTCTTGAAGAGGCCAATATTGCCAGGAAAGCAGGCTTTACGTCATCGGAGATAGTTTTTACGCCTAGCGGAGTGGACTTTAGTGAAATAGCCACAGGTGTATCCCTGGGGTTGGCAATCAACATCGATAACCTTTCGGCACTTCAGAAATTTGGAGAAAAATACAGGGGTACCTACCCATGCGGTATCCGTATAAATCCTCACATCATGGCCGGGGGGAACTATAAAATTTCCACCGGGCACAGTAATTCCAAGTTTGGAATCTCTATTTTCCAGCTTCCGCAAATCAGGGAACTGGTGGATAAGTACACCATGCAGGTTCGTGGCCTGCACGTGCATACGGGCTCGGAAATTACAGAGACGGATATTTTTTTGAAAATGGCTGAAATACTCTTTAGCGTAGCTGGTGATTTTCAGGATTTGAAGTACATCGACTTTGGCAGCGGTTTCAAAGTTGCCTACAAGGAAGGCGACATGGTGACTAATGTTTATGATGTGGGTCTGAAGCTTTCCAAGATATTCAATGACTTCTGCCAGCAGTATGGCAGGAAACTTGAACTCTGGATTGAGCCTGGCAAATACGTAGTAAGTGAATCGGGAACACTCTTGGTCCAGGCGAACGTTGTGAAGGCTACGCCAACGGTAACATTTGTAGGTGTGAATTCTGGCTTGAATCACTTATTGCGGCCCATGATGTATGATGCATACCATCATATCGTTAATATCTCCAACCCATCAGGACCGCTAAAAATGTATACTGTAGTGGGATACATATGTGAAACGGATACATTTGGGGCCGATCGCAAACTCAATGAAGTACGAGAAGGCGATATCCTGGCCATAAAAAATGCTGGAGCCTATGGGTTCTCAATGGCATCAAACTACAATTCAAGGTTACGTCCTTCGGAGGTCTTGATTATTAACGGCGAAGCGAAACTTATTCGGGAACGCGAGACGCTTGAAGATCTGCTGAGAAGACAGATTGAAGTTGATGTATAATATCTCTTGGGAGTGCTACCTTTCTATACATCGCGTCAACTTTTTGACGAGTCATTATGTTACTTTAGCACCGAAATATCAAAGGATGCTTAGACAATTTATCTTTTCTGCTGTAATCGTGTTAGGTGGTTCAATCGCTCGGGCGCAGGTGATTCAACCCGCTAAACTCATAGCTGTAACACCATCAAAAACCCTAACCGTCGGTGAGGAAATTGAGTTGGTTTTCAAGGCAACGGTGGATAAGAACTGGTATATCTATTCTGTAGGTTTCGATGCAGAATGTGGCCCGATACCGATGTCGATAACGTTGGACGAGAATGGCAGTTTTGAGACTGTTGGCGAGGTCGTTGCGGTGAACGATGTGGAGAAACACGACAAAATCTTCGATTGCGATGTTAGGATTTTTGAGGGTGCAGGAGAATTTAGGCAGAAGATTAAGATACGCTCTGCAGATTTGAAACTTAGTGGGACATATGAAGGTCAGGTATGTTCTGAAGTGGAAGGAAAATGCGTTTTGTTTGAGGGTGATGTTTCATTTGGAAACATAGTGGTTGGAGGGAATAAAAAAGCAATAGCAGAAAACAAGAATGTAGCATCGATACAACCGGCTGGAACCATGGATACTGTCCCGAAAGTTTCAACCAGTGTGGAGCCATTTCAATATGGGAAGAATCAGGGCCCAATTCTTGACCCATCGCTGATTCATGAGGATTCGGGTCAAAAATCCTGGTGGGGATTTTTTCTTTTGTCATTCTTAGCGGGGCTTGCTGCTTTGCTAACGCCATGCGTTTTTCCGATGATCCCCATGACGGTAAGTTTTTTTACCGGTCAGGGAAGATCAAAATCGCAAGCATTACTGTATGGGATTTCAATAATTCTAATTTATACAGTCGCGGGGGCTGCTTTAGCACCGCTAATGGGCCCTGAGACGGCAAATCATCTCTCCACCGAATGGGTGCCTAATCTGATATTCTTTCTTGTGTTCGTGGTCTTTGGGCTTTCGTTCCTTGGGTTGTTTGAAATTACCATACCAGGAAGATTTATTAATAAGGTAGATCAGCAGGCAGAGCGTGGCGGATTAGTTGGAATATTTTTTATGGCGTTCACCCTCGTGCTCGTTTCATTCTCCTGTACCGGACCTTTGGTAGGGAGCATTCTGGTTTCCTCGGCAGGGGGGGAATTCTTAAAACCTGTAGTGGGAATGTTTGGCTTTTCTCTTGCCTTTGCTATTCCATTCACAATGTTTGCCTTTTTTCCAGGATGGCTGAGTTCTCTCCCAAAATCAGGCGGGTGGTTGAATTCGGTTAAAGTAGTGCTTGGGTTTCTTGAATTGGCATTGGCTTTTAAATTCTTAAGTATAGCTGATCAGGCGTTCCACTGGGGAATCCTTGATCGTGAAATCAATATTGCAATCTGGATTGTTATCGTAATGTTGATTGGCCTTTATCTGATGAGGGCATTCCGACTTCCTGGAGACTCAAGTAAGGATTCCAGTGATGGGCATCTTAGCGTACCGCGATTAGTGCTTGCAATAATTGCTTTTTCGTTTGTAGTTTATCTTGTCCCCGGCATGTGGGGGGCCCCCTTAAAGGCACTTGCCGGATATCTGCCGCCCATGAATACGCATGATTTTGACTTGGTAGGGATGAGCCGTAAAAGTGAGGCTAATGAAATTTGTGATGAGCCAAAGTATGCGGATTTTCTTCATCTGCCTCACGGGCTTCAGGGATATTTTGACTATGACCAGGCACTTTCTTGTGCGCGCCAGCAAAACAAACCACTTTTTATTGATTTTACAGGTCATGGTTGTACAAATTGTCGCGAAATGGAAGCTGTGGTGTGGTCAGATGCGGAAGTGCTGAAAAGGTTGCAACACGATTTCGTTATTGTCGCCTTGTACGTAGACGACAAGACTGAACGGCCAGAGGACCAATGGTATACTTCCACCTATGACCATAAAGTGAAAAAGACAATCGGAAAGCAAAATGCAGATCTACAGATTACAAGGCTGAACAACAACGCTCAACCATTTTATGTGCTCTTGGGGAAAGATGAAAAAGTTCTTGTCTCACCCTATGGATACAATCGAAGTGTGGAGGATTTTGTCAAATTCCTTGATGGGGCAAAACAGAAATTCACTGAAATGAACACGAATTAGCATTATCGGGGGGACATAAGGCGCAGGCAAGGGCGTCAGGGAGTAATTTAAGTAATATTTTATCACCAGGTACCTTAAGTCCTCATTTTGAGGCTTTTGAAATCAAGAACTATCCCCTATATTTGATTTTATTGCGGTTTAGTATTTGGCGTTGGCCTCGATTTTTTAAACTTTATAAATTTACCGCTTATTTTTTAATTGCCCCTGGGCTTAACTTTGGTCGAAATGCAAAAACGCTGGTTAGGATTATTTGGACTCACGCTGCTCGCAATGGCAGTGGTTTTAATGAGTAAGTACCTCATACCGTCCTCCCTTGAAGAGGAAGAAACATCTATTGATTCGTTAAAGCAGTATGTTCTTGAAGTGAAGGAGCCTAGTTTGTTGTACGGAATGGTGGTCGACAACTACACTGTAATAGAAGACAGGATTAAACGAAACGACCGATTGGGCGACATACTGGAAGCCTACAATGTTCCGCCAAATATTATACATCAGGTTTCACAATTATCGCGCAACATCTTTGATGTCCGCAAGATAGTTCCCAACAAGAAATATACGCTCATCTGCAATCAGGATTCCTTGAAGACAGCAAAGGCATTCGTGTACGAACCAAACCTGATAGATTATATTGTTTTTAGGTTTGAGGATACACTGTGGGTTGACGTTTGCAAGCGAGACGTTGTCATTCTTGAAAAAAGCATAGTGGGTGAAATTAGCGCTAATCTTTCAGAAACTATTGAACAACTAGGGATCTCACATGAGCTAACCAACAAGTTTGTGGATATTTTTGGATGGCAGGTTGATTTTCAACGCCTACAAAAGGGAGATAAGTTTAAGCTTATTTATGAGGAGGCACAGGTAGAAGGAACTTCTGTGGGAATAAAGCAAATCAATGGAATCTATTTTGAGCATTCGGGTAGTCCCTATTATGCTTTTCCATTTGATCAGGGAGAGGGCACGGATTATTTTGATGAAGAAGGCAACAGTCTGCGCAAGGCCCTGTTGAAATATCCGATTGAATTCACGCGAATAAGTTCACGATACACAATGAATCGGTTTCACCCGGTACAGAAACGCTGGAAGGCTCATTTGGGCACTGACTTTGCAGCCCCCACGGGCACACCTATTCGCAGCGTTGGGGATGGCATCGTTGAGGAAGCGCAATATAAATCCAACAATGGAAATTATGTGAAGGTAAGGCACAACGGCACGTACACCACGCAATATCTCCACATGTCGCGTATCGCACAAGGCGTACGCACGGGAACGAAAGTAAAACAGGGGCAGACAATTGGATACGTAGGGAGTACAGGCCTGGCTACCGGCCCGCATCTTTGTTATCGCTTCTGGCGGAATGGTGTTCAGGTAGACGCCTTGCGTGTTGAACTGCCGCCTTCCAAACCGGTAGAGCCTGATTATCTGGAATCCTTTAAGATTGTTAAGCAGGAACTTATCCGTAAATTGGAAATTATACCCTTCCCTGAACAGCAGCGACCCGTGGCATCTCTTTAAATATTTTTGCTTAGCGCATCGTTGAAGATCAAGTAATATTCCATAACTTTTTTGTTAAAGAATAGACATTTTTTTTCGTTCGATGAAACGCATTTTTCTTATTTTCTTATTTTTTGTTCAAACACTTGCCTTCGGCCAGAGGGTTGGCGTTGTATTGAGTGGCGGCGGGGCGAAAGGCCTCGCGCACGTTGGTGTTCTGAAAGCACTTGAAGAAAATGAAATTCCAATCGATTACATCGTTGGTACTTCTGTTGGTGGGATAATTGGAGGATGTTACGCTGCGGGGATGAGTCCTGCCCAAATTGAAGAAATGGTGCTCTCTGATCAGTTTCTTCGTTGGATCAATGGGCTACCCGAAAGGGGTTACAACTACTATTATCACAGCGCAGATGAAACGCCTCAGTTTTTGAAATTGAATCTGGCGCTGGACTCCACATTTAACTTTCAGCTCAATTCCAGTATTGCGAATGATGCCTCACTGAATTTTGCACTGGCAGAAAAAATGGCTGAGGCATCCGTTATTTCCAATGATAATTTTGATAGTCTATTCGTGCCATTCCGCGTGGTTACCGCTGACATTTTTACCCAACATGAAGTCGTTCTTTCAAGCGGGTCATTAAGTAGCGCACTTCGTGCGACGCAAACAGTTCCTTTCTTCTACAATCCAATTAAAGTTGAAGGCAAATATCTGTTTGATGGGGGTGTGTACAATAACTTCCCCGTTGATGTAGTTCAACGAGAATTTAGGCCTGATGCCATAATTGGTGCAAATGTTTCAAGCAAAATTTTTGAAGAGTATCCATTTGACAAAGACGAAAAGCTAATTTCGCAATCTTTACTTTACTTATTGTTGGATAAATCAGATCCTTCCGAAATTCCACCAACGGGCATCTATATTCAACCTAACCTGAAGGGGTATACTGCTTTCGATTTTAGTAAGGTACAGGGCCTAATAGACAGTGGCTATGCCCAGACCATTCGGCAGATGGACGAGATAAAAAAGAAGATCGCCAGACGTGAAACCTGTGATGCAGTGGCCGAATTGCGTAATACATTTACCAACAGAAGTGTTCCATTCCTCTTTGACGAATTATTATTCAGCAGTTTCAACACAAAGCAACGCGGATATATCAGAGCAATTTTCAGAAGCAGGCGAAGCAATGACAAGTTCTATTTCAGTGAGATCAAGCGTGGGTTCTTTAGATTGGTTTCCGAAGAGTATTTTAGCAACGTTTATCCGAACATTCTGTTCGATAAACAGAAGGAAGCATTTAGACTAAAATTGACGAGAAGGCCTCAGCAAAATTTTCAGGTCGGTTTTGGCGGGGTGATCGCAACACGCGATGTAAGCAATGTTTTTCTTGGATTGAATTTTTACAATTTCAATCGGATATTAACACATGCTTCAGCAGGGTTTCAAACAGGAAACTTCTATAAATCCGCCCAACTAAAATTGAGAATGAATTTTCCATACCAATTCTATCTTGAGCCATATATGTCTTTTGATAGTTGGGACTATTTAAACAATAGTGATTTACTGGATGAGGTTTCAACACCCGCTAAGCCAACAATTTTGAGGCGCTTTAATCGCAAATACGGATTGAGAGTTGGTCTGCCTTTCAAGAATTCTTTCAAAAGCATATTTATGTTCGAGGGTATTAATACAGAAGATCGCTACATTAATGGGGACGTCTTTGCCAGTACGGATAAGCTTGATAACCTTAAGCTGCATGGATATAGGGCGGGCATGAATATTTCGTCAAATAGCCTCAACCGACGGCAGTATGCCTCGGCAGGAAAAGCGTTTGGTTTTTCGGTGGATTACTTTTCAATAACAGAAGATTTTACGCCTGGAAGTACATCCGTCAAGACGGAACCTGTTGAGAATCATCACCAGTGGTTTAAGGCTAAGGTAGCTGCCGAACAATATTTCGGATCCGGTATGTTCAGGTTTGGGTATGCAGGCGAACTAGTGGTTTCAAATCAGCCATTCTTCCAAAACTACTTCGGAACAATAGTTAATGCCCCATCGTTTTTCCCCCTACAGGACAGCCGCACGTTAATTCTGCAAAACTTTCGGGCTTTCAGCTATGCGGCAGGTGGCCTGCGCGGCGTATTTACAATCCGCAAGAAGTTGGATTTTAGGTTAGAGGGCTATTTGTTCAAGGCTTTCAATCACATCGAGGAGAATATTGATCAGGAAGCAATATTTGGGGAAAGTACCGGGCTGGTTTCTTTCGCTGGTACGGCTGGCTTTGTGTTTCACTCACCGATTGGACCGGTGAGCCTTAGTGCGAATTATTATGATGACGCGGAAAACACATTTGGGGTCTTACTGCACGTCGGGTTCTTGTTATTCAACAGGCACTCGTTTGAATAATGAATTCGGGTCGTTTGTCGAATACCTGTCGGCTTGTTTTTATTCACTTGGATGTGCGTTTTTAGGCCAAATTTTAAAATTTTTGAGTAAGTTTAAATTTGAATTCAAATAATAAGCTTTGGCATGAAGCGTTTAATATTATCCCTTCTTTTGATAGTTGTGTTCAGCCACTATTCAAAAGCTCAAGTTGTGCAATGGGCCTCAAAGGTTATCGAGTTTTCATCTGAACTTACGCCGGTCCAATATTCCGCACAACAGGCGCTGGGTAAGCCAAACGTCCTGCCTGCAGGTGGACAGAGTCCAAACGCCTGGGCGCCTGATAAACCCAAACGAAAAGAATATTTAAAACTTGGTTTTAGTAACCCCATTAATATCCGCCAGATTGCCATTGCCGAATCGCATAACCCCAGCGCAATATTCAGAGTATTGGCGTACGATCAAAGTGGACGAGAGTATGTCATAAACACGTTTAACCCAATGGCTGTGCCACTGAAGAGCCGAATGCTCAATGTGTTTATGGCGCTAACGCCATATAAAGTATACGCCGTAAAGCTTGAGTTCGATGGGGCCGCTGTTCCGGATTATTTCGGTATTGACGCTGTGGCGATTTCTGATTCAGATTATCCAATCATCGCGGACATTCCCACCATGCAGTTATTGGCTTCAGGTATTCTTATCGAGGCACTGGATAAGAATATAAATAGCGAATACGATGAGGTGAACCCATTGCTATCGCCGGATGGAAAGACCCTCTATTTCAGCCGAAAGAATCATCCTGAAAATGTGGGAGGAGTTAAAGACAAGGAGGATATATGGTATTCAGAATTAGATGCTGCGGGCCGCTGGCAATTGGCCCAAAATATGGGGCCACAATTCAATAATGCCGGGCCCAACTTTGTCAACACGATCCAGGCCGTAACACCCGATGGAAAATCTGCCATTATGCTCTTGGGAAACCGTTATATGCCCAATGGCAAAATGTTGGCTGGCGTCTCTATCAGTTCACATATAAATGGAGAATGGAGTAAGCCAGAGGCTTTGAAGATTATAAATGATTACAACTATAACGATAAAGCAAATTATTTTCTGACGGATAACAGGCAAACACTACTGATGGCTGTTGAACGACAAGATTCATATGGTGATCGCGATTTGTACGTTACGTTCATGAAAGCTGACAATACCTGGACGGAGCCGCTTAATATCGGAGATGTCGTCAACACTGCGGGCGAAGAGTCCGCACCGTTTCTTGCCTCTGATGACAAAACGTTATACTTTTCTTCAAGCGGATTCAGTGGCTATGGTGGGAGCGACATCTATGTAACTAAAAGGCTAGACGATACATGGACGAAATGGTCGGAGCCTGAAAACCTGGGGCCAGAAATCAATTCTCCGCTGGAGGATTTGTTCTTCAATATCCCTGCAGCCAGTGATTATGCTTATTACTCCCGTGGCGTGAGTGAATCTAATATGGACATATTCAGGGTAAAGTTACCGATTATCAAGAACCCCGAAACTTGGGTAACGGTAAAGGGCAGGATTGTGGACAATGTGACGGGAGAGCCAATTGGGGCCAGAATTATTTATGAGCGCTTACCCGATGGAAAGGGTCTTGGCATTTCGCAGTCTAATCCTGAAACGGGTGAATATGAAATACGCCTGCCTGCTGGTGAACTCTATGGGCTGCGTGCCGAATCAGACGGGCGGTTATCAGAAAATCAGAGCCTGGACTTACGGGATATCACATCAGATAAAGTAATTGAGGGTAATGATTTCAATCTGGACCCTATCCGTGTAGCAATGCTGCAGCAAAATACATCAATCGTGTTGAATAATCTTTTCTTTGATTTTGATAAAGCAGTGCTCAGACCAGAATCTTACCCGGAGCTAAACCGAATTGTGACCCTCATGGAGGAGAGAAATGCGATGCAAATCGAAATCTCCGGGCATACCGATGCGCAAGGCCCGGACTGGTATAACATGCGCTTATCAGAACGAAGAGCGAATGCAGTGGTTCAATATTTGCTTGACAAAGGTATTGGAAAGGAGCGGATGGCCGTGCTCTTCTTTGGTGAGAGCCAGCCTATTGACACGAATGAAACCGAAGAAGGAAGGAGAAGAAACCGACGCGTTGAATTCAAGATTTTGAAATTATAATCTTTAAGGATATGGAAAGGAAATTTCTTGATTTTTTTATTCTGTGTCTCTTCATCACCAATACTTGCATTTGCCAAACGGCAGACAGCCTAATTTATGCGGAGGGGCAGATTTTGAATGCACTTACGAAGGAGCCTGTTGAAGCTCGGATTACCTATCAAAGCCTACCCTATGGTAATAAGATCGGAGTACTTAATAGTACAATGTATTCTTTCCCAATGTTTGATAAAGTAAGATATTCAATTATCGTGGAAGCTCCAGGGTTTGATCCGGCGAAATACATGCTTGACCCGGCCGAGGCCAATACAGAAAAAAAAGTGATCAAGGACATTGAGCTAACGAAAGGAACAGGTAGTGGCCCGGACAGAGTTGAAGTAGGAAATGTTATTCGTCTTGACAATCTAATTTTCCAGGTCGGCAGGTCAAGGATCAGTGAACAGTCATCTGATGAACTTGATGAGGTCGTCAAAATGATGAATGACTATCCCTCTATGGTTATTCAATTGGAAGGACACACCGATTATCAGGGCAGCGCAAAGGAGAACTTAAAGCTCTCAGAAGCCCGTGTTCAAGCGGTAAAAGACCATCTTGTATCGAAGGGTGTTCAAAAGAATAGGGTGAAGACCAAAGCTTTTGGCGGTACTTCACCAATTTCGCTTGACAATACTCCGGAAGGGCACCGAATGAACAGGAGAGTGGAACTACGAATCTTGTCGAAATAAAAAAAGTCCAGCGACGGAGATGTTACCAGCTAGCGCATAGCCGTTGGATTGGACGGTTGGTTGCGAATGGCGTAAATGATCTGCAGATACTTTTCCTTGGTAGCAGAATCCAAGTCACTGTCTAATACAGTATGTTGAATGAGTTGTGAAAATGCCTCAATCCGTGGTGATTGGTACAATTCTATGGCCTTGCCTAGCTCAATAATAGAGGACGTCAACTGATGTTGATTATACGCAGAGACAGAAAGATTGTAATGCAGCAATCCAACTACCTGGTCAAGGTTTACTTCGTTAAATAGATCAAAATCGTATAGGTAATAGGTCTTATCGGAATCTCTATTTTGATTCTTATTTTCTTTGTATTGTGCAATTCGATTTTCGATTGAACCCGCATTACTAACAAATCCATTTACTGGATCAGTGGTCTCAAATAGGACATTACCCTGCTCCGTCTGTGCTATCAGGAATATGTGATAATTAGTTTCAATCATCTGGTAGTCAATATCAAAATGATCCAAAATAAGGGCATAGAGTGCTGTTCCGGTAAGGCAATTGTATGTGCCCGAATTCAATATTTCTCCAAATGTTGGATAATCGGCATAGCGCTTCAGGAAAAGTTGATGCGTTTTGACAAAAACAAACTCCAGGAAATCCTTTTCCCGTTTGAACGATTTCTTCTTGCCTTCCAGTTTTTCTACAAAGCTCAAAAACCGCTGTGTGGAAGGCTGCTGCCCATCCGTTTCGCTGTATAGCTTAAGATAATAGTCAACTTTGGAAGTAGGCTGAATAGCAACTAATCCAGCCTGGCCCGAGACGAGTATTGGCAAAAGAAGGAAAAAGGCTATGATCCGAAATCTCATGTTAAGTTAATATTAACTTAATGTTAATAAAGATAACATATAGATAACAAAACCCAATAAAAAAGTAACATTTACGTAATATTCATCGCTAAATCGCAGGTTTTGCAGCCCAGCGGCTAAAAAGAATCAAAGAATAGAGACGATTAGGCCATAAATACTGCCTTTCGAATGCTTCAGGCCAGCTTGGAAGTATTTCACCGGTTATTCCACCCTCGAACTATGCCTCGTTACTGCGCCAAAGGGCTCTTTATTAGAGTCGATGAGCACAACAAACTCACCAGTATCATATCGAAAACCACTTGTTTTATTTTATATGACGGTATTTGGAGTCATCAAAATGGCGGTTTCCAATTCGCCCATTGCTATCTACCTTTTGGTGGTGTGGATAACTGGGGTATATAGCAGATCATACAGGTATCTGGGTCAGCCGAGCATAATGCCAGTAGGACGTATAACATGCATAAACATCTTCTGCACCCAAGCTGCACCGGCAATAATATTGACGCCTTCTTCAGCATATCTCAAATAGTCTTTAGACAGCTTGCTGGAGATTTAACGTGCCTGTGGCGTTAACCAATTTTCAGGTACTCTTTACTACCTTTGGCCTCTAAAAATTGTAATTCAAATAATTTATTATATGAAAAAAGCGCTGAAATGGATTTTTCTGGTGTTGGGCGGACTGCTCATTTTGATTTTGGCAGCTGCCTTTGTCATTCCAATGATTTTTAAAGATGACATCAAATCGGCAATTGATAGGGAGTTGGCAAAGTCAGTAAACGCAGATGTGGTTTTTGATGTGGATAAATTTAGTCTTTCGCTATTCAGCAATTTCCCGAATGTTACCGTGGAGATGCGCGATCTGGGCGTACTGAATAGGGAGCCGTTTGCAGGAGAAGTTCTTTTTGCGACGGAAAGTTTTGAAGTGGAAGTAAATTTGATGGATATCGTGTTTGGCGATGAACTAAGATTGAAGGGGATTTCTCTGATTCGCCCCGTCATCTACATTAAGGTTCTCGAAGATGGAAGAGCGAACTACGACATTGCTGTTCCTTCTCAGGACTCGGTGGCAGCGGATGAAAATGGTGAATTTTCATTTGGGATTGATCACTGGCAAATAGTAGACGGAACATTGACCTATGATGATAAGTCTATTCCATTTTTCCTGGAGTTGGCCGGCCTCAATCATTCCGGTAGCGGCGATTTTACGCAGGACGTGTTTGATCTGAAGACAAAGACAGTTTCAGATTCTGTAAACATTGGCTACGGAGGAGACATGTACTTGTCGAATAAGCGAATCGAAATTGATGCAGTAGTGTCAATTGCGGAAGAATATACGAAGTACACTTTCAAAGAGAACTCAGCAAAAGTTAATGATTTTGCTATGCGTTTCGATGGCTGGTTTAAAATGAACGATAATGATTTTGGTATGGACATCTCGTTCCAAAGTCCTGATAATACTTTCAAGAGTTTGCTTTCTCTTGTTCCGGGTATGTATACAACAGGCTTTGGAAACATCGAAACCAACGGTGACCTTTCTTTCAATGGATTTGTGAAAGGAACCTATAGCGAAAAACTGATGCCAGCCTTCAATTTGAACTTGCTGGTGAAGGATGCAATGTTCAAGTATCCTGAATTGCCAACACCAATCAATAATATCAATGTGGACCTCTTGGTCGACAACAAAGATGGGATAATAGACAATACAATCGTCGACTTGAAAAAACTTCATTTGGATTTTGGATCGAATCCTGTAGATGCCCGGGCTTTGATTACCAGGATATACCCCACTAACCTTGATGCAAATGTGTCTGCCAGGTTAAACCTGGCCGAACTTGGGAAAATGTTTCCAATGGAAGGGCTGGACATGAAGGGAAATTATGCACTCAATCTTTCTGCGAAAGGCATATACGACAGTGTAAAGCATATCATTCCTGCAATTGACGCATCAATGTCGTTGGCAAACGGCTACGTTAAATCATCTGAGTTCCCCATTCCGATTCAGGATTTGCATTTTAATTCAACCATCAAAAGTCCTTCGGGCAAAATGGAAGAGACAATCATCAATGTACGCGATCTTTCTATGATGATGGACGGGGAAAAATTTAATGCAGATTTGATATTACAGAATCTGAAGGACTACAACTGGGATTTGAAAGCAAAGGGCGGTATTGACCTGGAAAAGATAACTAAGGTATTTCCTGTTGAGGGTATGACAATTGCCGGTAAGCTGAAAGCTGACATAGAAACAAAAGGAAAATATTCGGACTTGGAAGCCGAGAAATACGATCGACTACCAACAAGTGGTACCGCTTCACTTACCGATTTCAAGTATTCTTCAAAGGATCTACCGTATGATGTTACCCTTTCTCAGGCCTTTATGGTTTTCGATCCGAAAAAGATTGATGTGCAAAAGCTTGAGGGTGAAATAGGAAAAAGCGATTTTAAGGTAGATGGTGTGGTGGTCAATTATCTCGGATATGTCTTTGGTCAAAATCAAGCAATCAAAGGGAATGTAAATTTTAGTTCCAACCTGCTTGACCTGAATGAATTTATGACTGATACTGAAGCAGCTGCCACTGATACAGCTTCCTACGGCGTTGTTCCTGTTCCTGCCAATATTGACTTTGTGCTGAAGACAAAAATCAAGGAGATTAAGTTGATGGATTATACGATGACCAACGCTTCAGGAAATGTGATAGTGAAGGATGGGATCGCGAACCTCAGTGGTTTAAGATTTAATATGTTGGGGGGGACAATTACAGTAGACGGCACCTACAGCACACAGGACATGACCCATCCTAAATACGATTTTTCGTTGAAGATGCAGGACGTTTCCATCAGAGAAGCTGCAACTGCCTCTTCTATTATTCAGTCCTACGCCCCGATAGCTGCGTTAGTGACGGGGAATTTCTCCACGGATTTCAGCATTAGCGGGGAACTGTTGCAATCGATGATGCCCAATCTGGCAACTGTCAACGGAAATGGATTAGTTAAGATTGTCGAGGCTGCATTAAAACAATCAAAACTTATTTCAGGCATAACTTCGCTTGCCAATCTGGATGATGCGGACGAAGTAACTTTGAAAGATGTTCTAATGTCTGCCGCCATTAAAGACGGAAGATTAGGAGTGAAGCCTTTTGACGTGAAGTTTGGAAGTTACAAAACCGCTGTGGCGGGAAGCACAGGACTCGACGGATCGCTTGACTATACGTTAAAAATGGATGTTCCTGCCGGGAAATTGGGAACGGAATACAATGCCTTTATTTCAAAATATACAGGCGGGAAAAATGACCCTAATGCAAATGTACCTGTTACCATTGGGCTGGGCGGAAAGTACGACAGCCCAATACCCAAATTGTTAATGGAAGGTCAGAAAGAGCAGGCCAAAGAAGCGGTTACGGCGGCGGCAAAAGATGAAGGACAAAAAGCGCTTCAGAAAGCAGTAAAAGGGACCGATGCCGAGAAAATAGTGGGCGATATATTAGGTACGGGCAAAAAGACTGATTCAACGGCCATCGCAGACACAACAAAGACATCAACACCTGCTGCTGGTGAAGATGTGCAAAAGCAGCTTGAAGATGAAGCCAAAAAGAAGATTCAGAATTTATTGAAGAAAAAGAAAAATTAGTTGATAAAAACATGGAAAGGAGGCTGAACCTTTAGGTTCAGCCTCCTGCTCTGCCGGCTATTTTTTACTAATTTGCTCCACATTTTTCAGACTGCCAAGGTACGCCACAAGATCAACCAACTCCTGTTCACTCATCGAAGATTGCAGGTTTGATGGCATCAAGGAACTTTCGAGCCATGTACGTGATGAAATATTTTCCTTCAGCAGTGTTTGCCGGTTATTCATATACTGCAATTCCACTTTGTCTCCTGTTTCGGAGGTGATTCTTCCTACTGTTGTCGACCCATCAGTAAGCTTGAATTGAAATCCCTCAAAGCCAAAGCTGATCCCCTGATCAGGGTAAAGTATGGAAGTGTACATTGCTTCTTTGGATAGCTTAGCGCCAATTTCACTAAGGTCAGGACCGAAATTCACACCTTCTCCATGAATAACATGGCAATTGCTACACAACGTGGAGAAGACCACCTTTCCATTTACGGCATCGCCTTTTTTATTTACCAGTACAGTAATGGATGGAAGCGGAGTGCCTTCTTTGCTTCCCGCAAGCTTCAGGTATCCAGCAGCTTCATCGCGCAACGTTGCTCGCCACGCCGTTTGAAAGACACCACCAGCAGTAGTATGAAGATTCGCCGGAATTCTATTTTCTTTTGCCAGCGTTAGCAAACGATCCTCTGCCTGCCAGGGACCGCCAAACGTTTTTACAGCAAGTTTTCGGAGTTCAAGGTCTTTGGTACTATCCATCATTACACTTTCCATTACTGCAATGGCTTTTGGATTGTACATATGAGGACGCAGCGCTTTAATTATTGCGAAGGCTTCGCCTTTGGAGCCCGTATTGAGCACATTTGTCAGTAACGTAATTTTGTCCCAGTTCAACAATGTTTTGGAAGATTCCTTACCCACCAAACTGTCGGGATATTGCATGGCTATTTGAAGTAGATCCTTTGAACGATCCTGTAGATTAAAAGAAGTAACAAGTTCCACAAACTCAATTTTCCCTGTTTGTTGCGCCAGCACATTGTTCAAGGCATTCATAATCGTTGGCGTCATTTTTAGACGTGACGCATCCATGTGCTTCAGTGCGTAGAGCACCTTATCGCCCTGCATCTGTTGTATCAGTTGGGCAAGGATTTGTTGTTTGGAAGGGTCAGTTTGGAAATCGAAGGCACGGTAATAACGCAACATTTCCTGGTCATTGGATGACTTGATTAAATTAGCCATTAATGGCATAGCATCTTTGCTTCGGCTTCTCCAAACGATATCCCGGTTAGCAGGCGTATTCCAATCCTGGCCAACCTCCTTTTTCCAGGTGTTGAAGTATAAATCCCAGTTGCCGGTCGCACTAATGCCAAGGGCTTCAAGATACCATCGATCTTTTCCATCGTATTGCTGTGCTAATTCGGTCCATATTTCAGCAGCCTGGACAGTATTGTTTCCGCGTAGCGCAATCGCTACCTCTCTGCGCACCTGGGGCGATGAATCCCTGACTAACTTAGATGCAACGGACAGGATATCCTTCTTCATCGAACGCGCAATCCGGATGCCTGTAATTCGAATGTCAGGGTTCTGATCAGTCAACGCTTTGTTAATATAATCATCTTCTTTTCCGGGGAGCCTGGCCAACAGCCAGATGGCCTGGGCTTTTTCCCTTGGATTATCGGACGCCCATAAATCCAACAAAGTGCGTTCTGCTTCCGGACCTGCTGCAGCCAATGCATTCCAACCAAGAAAACGTGTCTCTGCATTCGGGTTGAGTAGTGCATTCACAGCGCCTTCAAGCGTGCTAACATCTGTCTTTGCTATCTTATACGCTGATTTTGGCGGTGCAATGCGGTAAATTCTTCCGCGATCCACATCACCCGCCTGGTGACCGCCTACTCCAGGATCATACCAATCCGCTACAAAAAGCGAACCATCAGGGGCGACAGCAACATCTATAGGACGAAACCATTGATCTTTCTGGGCTTTCAAAATATTAACGATGGAAGCTTTATAACCCGCACCATCATTTTCTACCGGATATGAGCGAACCACGTTATTGCCTGGTTCTGCATGGATCATTGTTCCATGGAATATTTCAGGCATCAAACTGCCTTCATACACGGTAATGCCAGCAGGGGAGCCGGCACCGGTCTGCAAAATATTGGGGACAACCCCTGGGTCATTCAAATGCCAATGCTGCAGCGGAATTTCTTTCTCCATGTTCGTGCGCCGCGCACTCCAGCTTGCGCCGGTCATTTCATCGCGGTAGCCATAGTTTCCGTATTCCATTACATAATTTATCCGTGTGCCCTTATTGCCATCATCATCATTGTCTGACTGCCAAAGTGTACCGTAAGGATCGATCGCCACTTCAAAATTATTTCGGAAATTATTGCCCAATACCTCGACATTGGAGCCATCAATATCGGCTCGCATGACCATTCCTTCCCTGAGGGGTTTACCATTTGATACCACTTTGTAACCGTGTACATCCACGACTGTGTCGCCTGCAGGATTGAGGAGGGATTTACCCTCATTGCCAAAATTGAAATACAACCTTCCATCGGGGCCAAAGACAAAAGCATGCATGCCGTGGTCGTGTTGTAAACCTTGAATTCCCTGGAAGAATACTTCTTTCTTGTCTGGAATATCATCACCATTGTCGTCGGTGAAGACAAAGACATTTGGACTGCAAGACACAATTACCTTGTTGCCCAGAAGTGCGATGCCCAGAGCTGAGTTTACATCTGTACCTTGATAAAAGATTTTGCTTTTGTCGGCTTTCCCATCACCGTCTGTATCCTCCAGGATCATAATGCGATCACCTTCCTGCTTTACAGGATTCTTCGGATTGTACTGATTTCTGTAGTTATAGGCTTCACAAACCCAAACCCTTCCACGCTCATCAATGGCAATGTTGGTAGGGTTTGTGAACATGGGCTCCGAAGCGAACAGGGTAACCTCAAGGCCTTCGTACACACTCAGATCAGCGAGTGAACTTTCCTGAGAATGTTCGGCGGGGAGGTTGCCCTTATTACACGATAATGCTGAGAGCAATACTATGGAGAACAGGAGGCCAACTTGGAACTTGGATGGGATCATGGTCAAAGTTTTATGATGTTAAGAAAGGTACGAAGGCATATACGCATTGGCAAACCTTCGCCATGCCCCGTTGACCTTCCAATTCCGCACTTGTCCTCCGACGCGGGCCATAAGGGCAGTCAGATTTCAGATACTTTAGGGGGAGAATATTATGGTTCTGTTGTATTATCGTTAATATCAACGTAATTACTTGAACCACCGCGTCTATATTTACGTTATTTGTATTGTCAAACAACCACTCATTGCGATGACAACAATAGATCAGAAACATGAGATTCTGGATTCGTTAAATTCGCTGGACGCAAGTCAGGCGGATAAAGTATTGGAGTACATAAAAGGACTCTTGTACACAACGCCAGAGGCAGCTTCTCACAAACAGTTTAAACGGGAAGCGATGAAGGAGATACGCCGTGCGCTAGGCAAGGGCAACCAGTTGAGGCCCTCGTTCTAAGCAGAAGGTTACAGTCTTCTTCAAAATTTCTACGTGCGTAAACACGCTCGGTTGAAATTTTCTTCACTTCTATTTTTCGTGTATCATTCGCGTGAAATTTCCCTACCGTTGGTATTAGTTGTATTTAACGTAACTCTCCCACTTTTCAATTGCAGCCATAAAGTCCTGGGGTAACGCTGAGTCAAATTGTAAAAATTCCTTTGTGATGGGGTGGACAAAGCCCAGGCTCTTTGCGTGCAGGGCCTGGCGCGGAATTATCTTAAAGCAGTTCTCTACAAACTGCTTATATTTTGTAAAAACTGTTCCTTTCAAAACCTGATCTCCGCCGTACAGTGCGTCGTTGAAGAGCGGATGGCCGAGGTACTTCATATGTGCCCTGATTTGATGCGTTCGCCCGGTTTCGAGTTTACATTCTATTAGCGAGACATAACGTAACTCCTGTAATACCTGAAAGTGGGTTATCGCATGCCTTCCCATATCTCCTGCCGGAAATACGGTTGTAACCCTTCTGTCCTTAAGACTTCTGCCAACGTTTTTGTTGATAGTCCCGCTAGGGGGATCAGGGACTCCCCACACCAAAGCATAATATCGTCGTGATATAGTATGGTCAAAGAATTGTTTTGCGAGGCCCGTTAGGCTGCGTTCGTCTTTCGCAATGACCAGCAGCCCGGAAGTATCCTTGTCAATTCTATGGACGAGGCCTGGTCTGGCATCGGTACCCGGAAGTTCAGGTAGGTTCTGGAAGTGAAAAGCAAGCGCATTCACTAACGTTCCGCTCCAATTTTGATACGCCGGGTGTACCACCATACCTGCTGGTTTGTTAATCACCATCAAATGCGCATCTTCAAAAACAATATTGACTGGAATATTTTCCGGGATCACTTCGGTATCACGGGGAGGCTCTGGCATCGAAACCGTAATGATATCGTTGGGATGTACTTTGTAGTTTGCCTTAATGTTCTTGTCGTTTACCTTTACGAATCCTGCTAGTATTCCTCCCTGAATTTTAGTACGTGTGACATTAGGCAGACGCGCCATCAGAAACTTATCGACTCTGATCAGGCTTTGCTTCTGGTCGGCTACTATACGATGGTGTTCAAATAATTCATCATCCTGTTCGTCAAGAAGGATTTCCACTTCGCTCATTTCTTATTTTTCAGTTTTCTTTTGTGCTGATATTCATTCAAAATGGCGGCCTCATTTAACAGGCGTCGAATCGGATCTTCATATTCTTCCAGCTGGGCCAGACTGTAGAAGGTAATGGATTTAACGTGTTTTCGTCCATGTGCTTCCAATATCTTCTGGTCATCAGAAAGTTCATAACCTTTGGTAAAGCCAAGGTCAACGCCGTCTTCCTCCGGATGGAGAAAGCACAGAGTGCCATAAAAATAAAAATAGGGAATCTTATAACTTAATTTTTCTTGCGTATGAGCCCCTAGGTCAAGGATCCAGGATCGCAATATGGTCATAATCTCACGTTTGGGGTCTGATTGTTCACTAATGAATTGCCGTACTGTCATACTGCAAAAATAGTAAGGATTATCGTTGTTCTTGGCTTTGCAAATCATAATTAGCATTCTGCCGTCCTGAAATGCACATTTTCTGAACCTTCAAGCATCATTGAACCATAACCCGACGCCGGCTGTTGTAACTCATTGCAGTCAGGCTTATGGTATTTGCAGAGGATATTCGCAGGACAATCCTAAAACTGGCGGAAGAGCGCGGCCCGGAACAGACTTTTGCGATGTCGGATGTAGCCCGCGCAATGGATCAAAAGAATTGGCGCGAGTTGCTCGATCAAGTGAAGTTCGTTGCGAATATTTTGATCCGTGAAGGGAAAATCATTGCGCGAAAATCAAACGGAAATTCCAGTTTTGAACTTTCAAAACCTCCAATCACCCGCCAGAAATCATAGTTTGTTCACTGATTATTCAGGACTCTTCATTTGCTTCGCTTGACCCTGATTAGGGCCTTGCGGTATCTGGAAGTATGATTTTGTATTTAGTGTTTCTACGCCTAACTTAGTACAATCAGGGTTTCCTGAAGACTACGTTACCAGATCATAAAGTATAAATCTACTGCCATGAAAAAACTCTCTTTAACGGCCGCGATCATAATGTTCACTACTGGGGTATTTGCACAAGGCGAAAAGGTGCCGGATGGGTTTGTATCGCTGTTTGATGGAAAAAATTTTACAAATTGGAAAATACCTGCAGGTGACAACGGGCATTGGAAAATAAAAGACGGTGTCATCGATTACGATGCTGAAAGTGAAGCCTTGAAAGACAAGGACCTTTGGTCGGAGAAAGAATACGAAGATTTCATTTTGTATGTGGATTGGCGCATAAAAGAGACACCCTATAAGAATCCGAATGTGCCACTTATTTTGCCGAGCGGGTTGCACAAACTGGATGAGAATGGGAAACCTATCAAGATGATTGTACCAGACTCTGATTCTGGAATCCTTCTGCGTGGTGTGGGAAAATGCCAGGCCAACATATGGGGGTGGCCCATTGGTTCTGGTGAGGTCTACGGATACAGAATGGATGAAAACATGCCACCGGAAGTCCGCCGAGGGGTCACGCCCAAAGTAAATGCTGATAAAAACATAGGGGAATGGAATACCTTTAAGATCACGATGAAGGGTAACAGGATGAGCGTTGACCTCAATGGGATCAATGTAATTGAAAATGCACTTCTTCCTGGCCTTCCGGATAAAGGCCCGATTGGATTACAACATCATGGATCCAAGAAGGATGGTGTGTGGGTTGGTCCACCTAGCCTGGTGCAGTTCCGCAACATATACATCAAGGAGCTATAGTATTGTAAATGGAATTCAAAGTTGTGTTCAACTTCATTGTTTGGGATATTAACCCTGACATTTTTGTAATTCCCATATTAAATCACCCGATACGATGGTATGGTGTATCCTGGGCGCTGGCCCTGTTGCTAGGCCAGCAAATCATGTTTTACATCTATAAAAAGGAAGGACGGGCCCAACGGGAAGTTGAAAGGTTAACAATTTACGTGGTCATCGCTGCCTTGACTGGGGCCAGGTTAGGCCATGTCTTGTTTTATGATCCCGTCGTGTTTTCTCAACAACCTTTACGAATACTAGCCATTTGGGAAGGTGGACTTGCAAGCCACGGAGCAGGGATAGGAATTCTAATTGCGTTGTATTTTTTCGTGCGAAAGACAAATGTGAAATACTTGTGGATATGCGACAGGCTGGTAATTGTTACCGCTTTAACCGCGAGCCTGATCCGGTTGGGCAATTTAATGAATTCAGAAATGGTCGGGATTCCAACAACCTTGCCTTGGGGGTTTATTTTTACAAGTATTGACAATACCCCAAGACATCCTGCTCAACTATATGAGGCGATTTACTGCATGTTACTTTTCTTTTTTCTGTTGTGGATCTGGAAAACCAAGCGACAGGATGTCAAACAAGGTTTTCTTACGGGATGGTTCTTGATAATTCTTTTCAGTCTTCGCTTCATGGTCGAGTTCATTAAGATTAATCAGGTTTTATTTGAAGATGAGCTCCCTTTGAACATGGGTCAATTGTTGAGCATACCCTTTGTGATTACGGGAATAATTATTCTGTTGTTCCCGGGGAAAAAAGAAAAGATTGGCGCTGTGTATGCAGCCCACGCAAAACCTAAATAAAGAGTACCCGAAGCGGATTAGTATTATGGATATGTTTACAGTGATATAATAAAATCGGGTTACAGAATTAGCTGTCGCATTATCGATTTCTTGGACAAAGAACTATTGGATGAGTAATTTTCCTTTGATTTGGCCTTCCGTGATTTTGAAATTGCCGCGGTAAGGGGTCATCTAAAGAATAAACGTCATTACTAATATAGGATCACTTTAGGTAATGCTTTTATGACGCCAATTCTACTGCTTGTTATTGGATTGATTGTAGTGCTGGGCGGAATTCTCTTCGTCAAGCTGCACCCTATTCTTGCCTTGCTGCTTGGCGCCTTGTTGGTGGGGTTTCTCACACCAGCAGAATTACTCCAGAATTATGCGCTCAGCAAGAATTTATCGCCGCAACAAGTCACCGCACTACTGGACCAATCGCTTGGCGAGCGAATTGCCATAGCTTTTGGAAATACGTGTGAGAAAATAGGACTGCTTATTGTGCTAGCCTCTATTATTGGAAAATGCCTCCTGGATAGTGGTGCGGCAGAACGAATTGTGCGTTCTGTACTCCGTGTATTTGGTGATAAGAAGGCTCCCGTGTCGTTTATGGCCAGTAGCTTCATGCTGGGGATACCCATCTTTTTTGATACCATCTTTTATCTTATGATTCCATTGGCGCGCGCTATGGGTGTGCGAAATGAAAAATCATATGCACTTTATGTTATGGCTATCGTTGCAGGTGGCACAATGGCGCATTCGCTGGTACCACCAACGCCTGGCCCACTCTTTGCGGCAGGGGCCTTCGGTGTAAGTGTCGGACTGATGATAATAATGGGCACACTTGTCGGACTTGCCTGTGCGGGTGGCGGACTGCTTTACGGTATTTGGTTGAACGGCCGGCAACTTATACCGCTACGAACTACATCAGAAACGTCAGTTGAAGAACTGAAAGGATGGTTGGAAAAGGACACGGATCAGCTTCCTTCATTTTTTATGTCCAATTTGCCTATTGCACTGCCGGTTGTTCTTATCGCAGGGAATACGATTACCAAGGGCCTCTCAATGCCTATTCCTGAAGGTGTTCGTGCATTTTTTGCGCTGACTGGGAATCCGGTAATAGCCCTTTTTATCGCTACAATTATTTCATTGTTCCTTTTATCAAGACAATTCGCATATCGACTGAAGGAATTAAAGAAGCCCATAGAAGAAGCTATCTATAGTGCGGGAATGATCATTCTGATCACTGCAACCGGTGGAGCATTCGGCGCAATGTTGCAGCAAACGTCCATCGGCAACTGGTTGGTCGGGTTATCTCCTGATTACAAACTCGCAGCCTTGCCATTGGCTTTTATAATTGCCGCGGTTATTCGCACCGCACAAGGATCAGCAACGGTATCAATCATCACAGCGGTTGGGATGTTAACGGCCTTCGCTGCACCCGGTGCCTTACCATTTAATCCGGTGTATCTTGCCATCGTTATTGGATGTGGTTCCAAATTATTTCCGTGGATGAATGACAGCGGATTCTGGATTATATGTAAAATGAGCGGATTTACAGAAGGAGAAACAATCCGCAATTTCTCATTTCTGTTAAGCATAATGGGTCTCGTCGGACTTGCCACTACTATGGTATTGGCAAAAATATTTCCGCTGCTATAAGCAAAAAATAGAACAGTCAACTAAATAGAAGCAGTATATGAAAATAAAGGACCTTCGCATTCACTCAATAGCAGTTGCAGACCCTCCGTTAAGAAGCTCATACGGACTTCATCAGCCTTATGCGTTGCGCACTATTCTTGAGTTGGAGAGTGAAGATGGTATTGTTGGTATAAACGAAACGTATGGCGGAGAAATTCCAGCGACGGCGTTGCGCGCAATAAGGAATAAGCTTATCGGGGCAAATGCATTTCGCATCACAGGGCTCCTTAACCCCGAGATGAGCAATAAGCGGAACGGACAGGATGGTTCGCAAACTTACATGGTGCCTGGCGAGAATCCGCTGGATGAAACTTCACGTACGTTTGCAGCTATTGAGGTAGCCTGCCTGGATCTTATCGGCAAAAGTATTGGCGTGCCTGTCTGCGATCTTATTGGGGGACGGGTACGTGAAAAAGTTCCGTTCTCGGCCTATCCTTTTTATAAACATGCGGGAGGTGGGGGTGAAGGAAAAGATATCCGGGAGGATGAATATGGCGAAGCACTTTCGCCAGAATCGCTTCTGGCTCAGGTAAAGGAGATGATTGCAAAATACGGGTTTGGCTCCGTTAAATTTAAGGCGGGTGTGCTCGATCCTGAATTGGAAATTGAGACGGTAAAACTGATGTACCAAGAGTTTGGTCCGGCTGTACCGTTGCGCATCGATCCGAATTCTGCCTGGACTGTGGAGACTTCCGTGCAGGTTGGTAAGGCGCTGGCGCGTGAACTTTCGGGAGGAGGATACCTCGAAGATCCGACTGCAGGCATTGCAGGCATGGCCGCTGTCCGCAAACAACTCCTGGCCATGGGCATAAATGTTCCTTTGGCCAGTAATGTTGCCGTTACCTCATTTGCTGATCTTCCATCATCTATCGCATCAGATGCTGTTCAGATAATATTATGTGATCATCACTATTGGGGTGGTATGCGTCAGGTACAGCACTTGGCTAAATTGGCGCAGACTTTTAACATTGGTTTGTCCATGCATTCAAATAGCCATTTGGGGATTTCGCTTATGGCTATGGCGCATGTGGCTGCTGCGACACCCCACTTAACATATGCCTGTGATACACATTACCCCTGGCAATCCGAAAAAGATGAAGTTGTTGCCGGGGGAAGAATTCCCATACGTGAGGGCTGCGTAACAATACCTGAAAAGCCCGGGCTTGGTGTGTCGTTGGACTATGATCAGCTGGCACGTGGGAAAGAGCGGTACCAACAGGTACCTTACAGGAAGCGGGATGATGAGAAGGAAATGAGAAAACACGTTGATCCTACATGGAAAAGAGTGCTTCCACGTTGGTGACTATTTGAGGAACAAACCAAGCAAGTATGAAGATTACCAATGTGGAAGGATTTTTAATGTCCTATCCGATGCCAAAAAAAATTGAATTACCCTTTTGGGGAGGTGTAAGAACCATCCTGAAGAGAGATGCAATGCTGATCAAAGTCAGTACAGACACGGGGCTGATCGGCTACGCACCAGGTCCGGCTTTTGAAAGGGCTTCAGAGGAGATTGACAAGATCATAAAACCTTTTTTAGTGGATAAAGATCCAATGAGCTGGAAATCTTTCTATTTTACCAATAGCCCTGAAGTTGTAAAGACGTACTATGCGGTTGAGGTTGCACTCCTGGACCTTGTCGGAAAGTATGAAGGATGTACCATTTCCGAATTGATGGGTGGCCGTGTGCGAGAGACTATAAAGGTATATGGAAGTGCCGGAATGTATATGTCACCGGAGAAATATGCTGAGGAGGCAAGTGCTATCCAGCAGATGGGGTTCCCTGCTTATAAAATGCGACCGGCTGCAGGACCGGATGCTGATTTGAAAACATTAGAACTGATGCGAAAAGCAACGGGGGAAGATATGGGCTTGATGGTGGATGCCCACACCTGGTGGCGTATGGGTAATAAGAGCTATACCCCTGAGGTGATTCAGCATTTGGCCAGATCGATGCGGGAATATAATCCATTCTGGTTGGAGGAGCCGCTTTTGCCGGAAGATCACCAGGCATACAAAAGCTTAAAAGCAAAGGGATTCGTAACTGTTGCAACTGGGGAACACGAGCAGGATTTTGCAGGATTTCAGGAATTGGCGCAAATGGATGCCGCTCATTTTCTGCAAATGGATGTTTGTTGTCAAGGAGGTTTTGAGATGGGCTTGAAGGTTTTTGATCTTGCGGCTGCTCATAAAATGAAATTTGCCTTCCACAGTTGGGGCACCATGCTGGAAGTCCTTGCCGCTGCGCAGCTGGGCGTTTGTAGGGATGAATCAGTAGTGGAATGGCTCGAGTACCCTTGCTATTCGGCGGCGGGAAGAGCGGGTATGTATCCCTTTCCATTGTCAGATGAAATCCTGCAGGAACCGCTGGATGTATCAAAAGGGTATTTGAAACTTCCTACCGGGAGTGGTCTTGGTATCGAAGTAAATGAAGCAGTGATTCACAAATATCCATTTATCCCGGGGCCATGGTCGTTCTTCCATCAGGACTCACCGAAGGAAACTATTGCGGTAACAGGTGACCATAGTGTAAAATGGGTAGCACAATGAAATTGGAAATTATTTCAATTCTATTCAACCATGAAGTTGAGTTTGTTATATTCAACGTCTTGTGGGATAACCTTGGAGGCCAATGAAGAATCTTAAGGAAAGAATTCAATCCGGCGAAGCTGTTCATGGATGCTGGATTAATCTCGGATCACTTGTTTCTGCTGAGATTATCGGCCGCGCTGGATTCGATTGGGTGCTAATTGACTTGGAACACGGCGCTGGAAATGAAGTAATCATGTACAATCAGTTGCAGGTGCTGGAGGGAACAGAAGCTACACCTATCGTGCGAATCGATAATATTACACGACCCAACGTTCAGCACATATTGGATGCGGGGGCAAAAGGAATTATGTTTCCACAAATCCATACACCTGAGGATGCCGACCAGGCGGTCCGTATGATGTATTATCCTCCTAAAGGAATCCGGGGAATGGCACAGATGGTTCGCGCAACAGGCTTTGGTAAAAATGCAAAGGATTATTTCTCAAGCCTGGAGAAGACGGTTGTCGGTGTTATCCAAATAGAGACGTTAGATGCCGTAAAGTATATTGATGCTATTGCGTCACAAGAGGGCGTGGATGTGCTCTTCGTCGGGCCTTCAGACCTCACTATGGCACTTGGTATTTTTGGTCAGCTTGATCACCCCCTCTATCAGCAGGCTATAAAGGATGTCGCGAACGCAGCCAAAAGGCACGGGAAGGCTACGGGGGCTTTACTCATTGATGTCAATGAGTACGAGATGTATTTTCAGCTGGGGTACCGCTTCCTTGCTTCCGGAGCCGACGGTTCATTCGTTGCCAAAGGAGCTGCTGATATGGTAAAAAAGCTGAATGATTTTGAAAAAAGTAGGTAGTAATAAAATAAATTAAGAATGGAAAGAATCGGATTTATCGGATTAGGTATCATGGGAAAGCCCATGGCAAAACATCTATTGAAAGCAGGATACCCTCTCCTCATACTTTCTTCGAGTGCAGGGGCCGCGGCATTAAAAGCGGAAGGCGCCAAATCATTTGAAAATCCAAAAGCATTGGCAGCCGAATCAGATGTAGTAATTACGATGTTGCCTGACTCTCCTGAGGTCGAGTCTATTGTTTTTGGAGACGATGGCGTTTTGGCCGGATTGAAGAAAGGTGCGCTCTTTATTGATATGTCTACCATTGCTCCTGCTACGAGCATTAATCTTTTTAGTGCGTTTCAGCAAAAAGGTGTTGCCGCGTTGGACGCACCTGTTTCAGGAGGTCAGGGAGGTGCTGAAGGCGCCACACTTTCCATCATGGTTGGCGGAGAAGAAAAAGCGTTTGAGAAAGCCTTGCCCATTTTTGAAAAGATGGGAAAAAATATTGTGCACATCGGAAAGCCTGGCGCCGGACAAACCACCAAGGCATGCAACCAGATTGTGGTTGGATTAACGATCCAGGCAGTAGCTGAAGCTTTGACATTGGCAAAGAAAGCCGGCGTTGACATAGCGAAAGTTCGTGCAGCGCTGCTGGGTGGATTCGCACAAAGTAAAATTTTGGATCTTCATGGTCAACGCATCATTGACCGGAATTTCAAACCTGGATTCAAAGTGAAATTGCATCGCAAGGACATGAATATCGCACTGCAAACCGGCAAGGATCTTTCGGTTCCGTTACCGGCCTCTGCGATCGTTGCTTCACAGATGGATGCAGTGCTGGCTAAAGGTGATGGAGACCTTGACCACAGTGCCCTGGCTTTGTTCCTGGAGTCGATTTCTGGATTGTAGCATCTGAAACGAAGTGTAGGAATTGAACAGTGAAGAATTAAACTCCCTGCGGAACCTATGCGAATCCTACACAGCTTCTCATTTATGAACAGGGATGTGTACAAATCCGGATATTTTCAAAATGTTGACTTTCACAATGCATTGATAATCAATGCATTATTAGTTTGGTAAGTGGTTTGCTGATTGTCAGCCAAATAGATTCATGTCATGAAAACGCTGCTGGTCATAATACTCTGGTGTATTTTGTTTGTATTGTGTTGGCCCGTTGCACTAATCCTGCTCTTCCTGTTGCCGTTGGTTTGGTTGATACTATTGCCTTTCAGAATACTCGGCTTTACAATTGAGGTTGTGTTCAAATTTATTGGGGCAGTACTCTTGTTCCCTTTCAGGGTGGTCAAGGCAATCTAAAGATTTCATTAGTGGGTATCCCATTCCCCAAATCGCATGTGAATTTTTCAGATGCTCGCGAAGTTACACGCAATGAAGAACCCAGTTCAAGTTTGTCTGGGTATCTGTAGCCCGGAACTTGTGCTACTGACTAGTGACTTTTGCTACTTGCTGGTTCAACGCCAGCCTTATCCAATATTTTCTCCAACGGACAAAAATGAGTGAAGGATGATTGCAACAGGTTTAAACCGACGAAGGCTGCTAATCCTAACCAATATACGTTTACAAAATATGCAAGTGAGATGCTGATTAATACTATTGTTCCTGCTACGGCTCTTACGATACTTTCTCTCATAATAACTTTGATTTAATTTTTGGTTTCTTACTGTTTCTGCTTTTTGTACAACTGCTGTAGCGATAAAATTCGCTTCACCGGGTCATGATAATATTGCGCAACAACAAATAGTCATCCCTTGGTGTTGTTACCACTTATGCTGTTTCGAAAGTGACGGCTATTTTAAGTAGAAGTATAGCTTGTCTTGTCCACAGGAATAATGAAACCCCTTATGGGAAACCCTGTGGCATTTTCATCATTGTATTTTTTGATCAGTTCAAGTGCATGTACTGCCTTTTCTTCCTGCGTAAAGCTGAATAGGAAGATGGAATCAAAATACTCACTTCCGCTGCTGAACCAATTGTCGAGCAGGTTAGTAGCCTGATGGTCCTTGAATCCAATAGTTTCTGAAACACTGAACACCTCAATACCTGATCGATGGAGCATATCAGCAACATTCTTTTGAAATTCTTTTAGGCTTGTTACAACTAGGAGTTTCATAATACTTCAGTGTTGAATGGATAATTAATGTTTTTCATGCTTTTTGCGCATCATACGGTAGTACAATAGTGGCACGACCAATAATGTAAGGAACGTTGACGTTATCGTTCCACCCATAAGGGAGATTGCAAGGCCTTGAAAGATTGGATCAAACAATATGATCACAGCGCCCAGAACTACAGCCCCGGCAGTCAGTAGAATCGGGGTCGTACGCACTGCACCTGCTTCGATAATAGCTTGCTTAAGGGGAATGCCTTCCTCAAGACGAATGTTGATGAAGTCAATTAGCAAAACTGAATTTCGTACCATAACGCCGGCCAGTGCAATGAATCCAATCATAGACGTGGCAGTAAAGTAGGCCCCCAACATCCAATGGCCAAGTACAATGCCGATGAGTGATAAAGGAATGGCAGCTAGCATTACCAATGGAACTTTGAAGTCCTGGAACCAACCTACGATGAGCATGTAAATCATTATAATGACGACCGCGAAGGCGATTCCAAGATCGCGGAATACTTCGTAGGTGATTTGCCATTCGCCATCCCACTTCAGGGTATAATTATCTTCAAACGCGGGTTGCTGATTATACGATTCTTCCAGTGTAAATCCTTTTTTCAGGTTGATACTCTTTAGTTTCTCTGAAATTTCCATAATGGCATAAAAAGGACTCTCAAGATCACCGGCTAAATCAGCCAAGACATACACAACCCGCTTCTGATTCTTTCTGTAAATACTTTTTTCTTTGATTTCTTTTTTAATCTTAACCAGGTCACTTATAGCGATAGCATTTCCATGCTGATTAATAATGCTCAGATTTCGAATATCATCTACGCTTGTTATATCTGCGTCACGCAATTGCAATACGATCGAAATCGGGTCGAAGGATACCGGGTTATGCAAGGTGCCTGCGGGCATATTGGACAATGCGGCCTGAATAGTAGCTACAACCTGTGCAGGTGCTATACCATTACCCATGGCTTTTTCCTTGTCGACCTCAATGCGGTATTCCGGTTGATCGGCTTCCGTCATCCAGTCGACATCCACAGCGCCCTCGGTACCTTCAATCAAAACTTTTACTTCTCGTGCTATTCGGATCTGTTCTTGGTAGTCTGGTCCGTAAATCTCCGCTACAATTGTTGAGAGTACAGGTGGTCCCGGAGGAACTTCCACCATCTTCACATTGGCATTATATTTCCTGGCAATCTTCTGTATCGCTGGGCGATATTGTTTTGCAATTTCATGGCTTTGAGTACTACGGTCTTTTTTATCGACAAGATTCACCTGAATATCTGCTACGTTATTGCCGCTTCGTAAATCGTAATGACGCACTAAACCATTGAAACTTATTGGCCCGGCAGTGCCAACATAGCCCTGATAGTTTCTTACAAGTTTTTGTTGTGACAAGTATTGTGAAATTTCCCGTGTTACAACGGCGGTACGTTCAAGTGTCGTTCCTTCCGGCATATCGATTACAACCTGAAATTCATTCTTGTTGTCGAACGGAAGCATTTTTACGGCCACCCACTTGGTGTAGAAAAATGAAACCGATCCTAATAGAACGATCACTGTACTCAAAATAAATGCCCAGCGCTTCCAACGTGTTTCGAGCATTGGGTTAATGAACGCTTTGTAGAGCTTGTAAATTTTGGATTGCTCTAATGCAATAGGGCCCTTGTCATCATGTCCTTCCTTCTCTCTGAGAAATACGTAACCAAGGTAGGGTGTGAGCGTAAGGGCAACGACCAATGAAAGCATCATGGCAATCGATGCACCAATTGGCATGGGACTCATATAGGGTCCCATCATTCCGGATACGAATGCCATCGGCAAGACGGCTGCTATTACGGTAAAGGTCGCCAGAATGGTCGGATTACCAACTTCGTTGATCGCAAAGATTGCAGCTTGCAAAAAGGGCAACCGTCTCATTTTAAAATGTCGGTGCATATTCTCTGCAATAATTATAGAGTCGTCAACAACAATACCTGTAATAAACACCAGCGCGAATAGTGTAATACGGTTGAGTGTATAGTCAAGGAAGTAGTAACTGAATAAGGTTAGTGCAAATGTTACGGGTACAGATAAGAAAACGACAAGGCCACCGCGCCATCCCATGGCCAGCATAACAAAAGCTGTAACGGCAAGAACAGCTACAAATAAGTGGAGTAAAAGTTCAGAAACTTTTTCCGAAGCGGTCTCGCCATAATTCCGGGTTTGGGTAACGTGCACGTCATCCGGAATTAATACACTTTTCAGATGTTCAATTTTGGCAACAATGTGTTCAGAAAGTTTCATAGCATCTGCACCTTTTTTTTTGGCAATTGACAAGGTTATCGCCGGATAAACTGATTTGTGCATTGCGGCCTGCTGTGGATCGTATTGTCCGAATCCAAAGAAAACATGTTGAATCGGTTTTTCAGGACCTTCTTCAATAGTAGCTACTTCTTTGAGGTAGACAGGCAGTCCGTTGTCTATACCTACTACGATATCCTCAAGTTCATATGCATCCTTCAGGAAATTTCCGGCGTCCACGGAAAAAGCGGTATCTTGTCTTATGAGGTCTCCTGAATGGCTTTGCGCATTATTTCCTTGTATTTGCTTAGCAATACTGAGAAAGTCAACGTGGCGCTGTACCATTCTATCTTTGTCCAGCAAGACATTTACCTGCCGACTTCTGCCCCCCAGGATATTGATGGACGCGACATCGGGTATCTTTTTTATTTCGTTTGAGAGTGTCTGTCCTAGCTGTTTGAGTTCGTAGTCACTGTATTTTTCGCTCCACAAGGTCAAGCCCAGGACCGGCACATCATCTATTGCCCTTGTCTTTACCAATGGCATGGATACACCAACAGGCATCTTGTCCATATTCTTCATCAACTCATTGTAGAGTTTTACCAGAGAGCGCTCAACATCTTCGCCCACATAGAACTGAACGATGACCATGGCTTCGCCTTTCATCGAAGTAGAGTATACATATTCAACACCTTTAATGTTGGAGATTATTTTCTCCAGCGGCTGAGATACCCTCGCTTCTACTTCCTTCGGTGAGGCACCTGGATATCGCAGAAAGATATCTGCCATGGGGACGTTAATCTGCGGCTCTTCTTCTCGCGGAATAAGCATTGTGCTGTAACCACCAATAAGTAAAAAGGCAATCATCAGCAAAATGGTTAATTTTGATTGAATGAATGCTTTTGCAATATTTCCTGACAATCCTTCTTTCATTTGGGAATTTGGTTAATCGTAATCTGTCAATTGCAAACCGTCGGCAGGCATAGGGCTTTCGATGCGTTTGTATTTACGCCTTCGGCCTTATTTTATAGTTACAGGCAATCCGTTGTATAACTTATCTTCACTTTTGATTATGAACTTCTCATCGCTGCGTAATCCGGATAGAATTTCAATATCGTCCCCGTACGACTTTCCAAGTTTCACCCAACGCAATAGTGCCGTATGACTTTCACCGATGGTGTAAAGTCCGGTGAGTTGATCTATGTAGACAACTGCCGAAGCGGGCACCAGTATTATACTATCTGAAGTCTTGGATGGCAGGGAAGAATCAATTGCAACATTGACAGCCATGCCGGAATATAAACCACTCTTATCAGCATTCGGGATATTTACTTTTATCTTATACTGTCCCCCGCTGAATTGTGAAGACGGACTCACTTCAGAAACGTTTCCTTTAAATTTCCTTCCCGAAGACTTAATCACGATCTCAGCGTCTGATCCTGCTTTAACATGAGCTATGTCGTCTTCAGAAATGGAAGCGCTTACCTGGTAATTTTCGGTTTGTTCCATTACAAGGATTGGCAGGCCAGGGTTAGCCATACTTCCTGCATCGATATTCTGTTGTGTAACAACCCCTGAAAAGGGCGCTGTGAGAATAGTGTACGTCAACATGGCGTCTGCTTCTTTTTGCAGCTGCTTTGCTGCCTCGGTCTTTGACTTTGCGGAACTATAATACAACGTTGCATTTTCAAATTCTTTGGCTGAAGCACTTTGTTGTTCATATAGTTTTGCAAATCGTTCGTAATCTTTCTGGGCATCTTTCAATGCAGCCTCTGCCTCCGAGACCATTGCTTGTGCCTGTCCTTTCTTTGCGACGATATCCGCATTACTGATCGTAGCCAGAAGTGCTCCCTTTTGTACTTTGTCCCCCACCTTTACTTTGATGCTCGTTATAAGACCCATCACGCGGGTGCTTATTATGGCGGTTTGCCTCGACTCAATATTACCACTCGCATAGATTTTATTGTTGGATTGTTCTTCGGGAGAGGAGACTGTTACTTGAACAGGATTATCCTTTTTTACCGCTCCTTTATTGTTATCTCCAGAACAGGAAGCGAAAATAATAAGTGACGAAAAGAACAATGTAATAGCAGACAAGGATCTATATATTTTCATAAGATTCAATTTTTATTTTTCGGAAGTGGATGTTAGAAATTGCAGGTACGCATAGGTTGTGTTAAACCGAAAAACGACTTCAGCCAATTTAAGTCTTTGTTGCAGTAATAATGTCTGCGATTGGAGAACATCATTTGTGGCGACCAGGCCTTGCAGATAGCGGTTTTGTAGGATGCGCAATGCTTCCGTTGCTTGATCAACGGCAATCTCATGTTGCTGTAAGGCAAACTTTGTATCCTGGATTTGTCGAAGGGTTTTGTTGAGTTCATTCTGGCTTTGCGCTTTTTGAAATCTCAGTTGCTCTGTCATCTTATTTCGCTCAATGCGCTTTTCCGCTATTTTGCCTTGGGTAGTCATACCATTGAAAAGACTCCATGACAGCTGGGCGCCAACGAGATAAGAATTCGAACTAAAGCCAAATGCCTCTTTATCATTTAGCAAGTATTCAGCAAACGCATTGAGTTTGGGCAGATATGACAATTTGCCAGAATGGATCATCAGGTCTTGTGCCGCTATAGCTGATTGCATGGCCTGAAAATCAGCTCGGTTTGCCGGAATTTCTGTATCCGTATTTTCCACAGGCAAAATCTGTTGAATTACGTCTACCGTATAAATAACTCCGGCTTTTCTGCCCATAAGTAAGCTGAGGTAGTCAGCCGCATTTTGCGCGTTACTTTTAGCCTCTGCCAATTGACTTTCTGTAGTTGCTACCGCTACCAGGACTGTGAGGACATCTGATTTTTGCAGGAATCCTTTTTCGAAACGATTGTTAGTAGCTGTATAGATGGCGTCAATACTTTGAAGTGCTTCTTCCAGGACGTCCTTTGCCTGCTGTGCCAGCTGGAGCTGGGCGTACGCTTTTTGAACTTCGAAGGTAAGATGTTCTGTACTCCGTTTCGTTTTGAAGGCATAGATTTCTCTTTGCTCATTTGCGGCTTTGCGCATGTATACCATGTCCATGTTCAGAACCGGTTGTAACCACTCCGCTTTGGTCATAAAGTTTTGCGTGGCAGACGGATAATTGAGCAGGTCAGGATTGAAATCAGATTGTGAGATCGATTGCTGCTGTAATTTAAAACCAAATGCATTCAATGGATTATTGGTGCTAACAGCGGCGTAACTTAAGTTGATCTGCGGGAGAAAAACGCTATTAGTTTGTTTGAAAGCTATGGACGCGCCTTCTTCTTCCAATCTGGCTATTACTATTTCTGTGTTGTTTTCAAGCGCGGCATCCATGGCGTCTTGTAACGATAGAGGTACAGTTTCTTGCGCTAACAAGGAGGCAGAAAAAGAGAAAGTAAACAGTATAAGCCCCGGCAATATTTTCGTCATAGCGTAGAATTTTATGCAAAAGTATTCCGAAGCGTTGTCCTTTACTGTGACTTGCGTCACTTTCGGTTTTATTCTACAGTTTCAACGTACCTCCTAGGCAAGCATGGTCTTGAATTAGGCGAAATACTTGATTTTAAATTAGCGCATACGTTGTCAGTGCTACTGATAGTGAAGGAAGGGGATGTCCATGCCAATGTACTTCAGGCACTGACAAGATGAATTCTTGTTGCTTTTTGAAACCTGTATTTAACCTCTGAAATTCCTGATTACTCCCGTTGAGACTTGAAAACAATGTGCCATACACCACGCAAGTCACCTTCCTTAAAATTAACAGCCTTATCGTCAGGATAAAGTTGTTGTATCCGCGCTAGGGTGGCTTCCTTAATTTGTCCTCCAGGTGTACCATGGCAATTCAAGCACATGGGTTGCAGGACTATTGATTTGAAGTAATGGATTTCACCTGATGATTCATGCCTGACAATTTTCGTTCCGGCCACTTCGATAGCCTTTGGCTGTCCGCTCATCTCTTCCAAAACCAATAACTCAAGGCTGTCAGGTTTATTCGCCGGGTTTCTAAAGCGTAAAGCAGTTCTACGGACGGTAACACTGTCGGCATATACTCCTGTAATTGAATAAGCGTTTTCGCTGCAAAATGCGATGGCCTCTTCAATGCCCTGCGAGCGAATTGCTTCAAGCAATGAATTGCGGAGCGTATCAAACGTAACGGCAATAATTCGGTTGCCCGCCTTTGCATAGACAGAATCTGGGACGGGTGCTAATAAATCTATTCGTTCGTTTCTGCGATCGCCTTTGGTACAGCTTAGCACAGCAAAACTCAGAATCAACCCTACGGCCAACGGAAAATTGAATGAGTTTAACACCTTTTGGATGCTTTCAATCTTCATTATTTCTTATGTTGTTCTTTGGCTGTATCTCTTGAGGGAGTAAATACATTTACAACCAGTGCCCCCATTAGGCCGCCGTACAAGGCGCTGTTTAATGGAGAAGAAGTGATGGAACAAGTTCCGCTAAGGCAACCTACATAATACCAATACAGGTATCCAGCTGCTAAGCCTATCACAACTCCAATAACCCATTTCATCCACTTCATTATGAATTCATTTATTTTCAGGCGTCTATTGAGCGTCCGGTTCAAAAGATAAAGATACATGCTGCTTCAAAAGCATCAGAGAAGCAATAATTAACACACTTCGCCATTCCAATTGATAATGCCACCTGCCAGGTTGATGACCTCATAACCCTGACTGGCCATCACTGCACAAGCCTGACCGCTCCTCGCACCGCTGCGACAATAGACAAAGTAGGTTTTGTTCCTGTCTAACTCAGAAATATTGTTCAGGAAATTGTGGTCCATAATATTGATATTGACGGCCTCGGGTAATTTTCCGCTCTGAAATTCATCGGGTGTGCGCACGTCTAATACAATTGAATTCGGATTGTTGTTGAGCTTCTCCTGGAACTCGCTGCTATAAAGATCTTCGTAGGACTTTACCGTTTTATTCAAGTTCATATGTCAAATATTATTTTTTGTTAAATGTTGTTGAAGATACATAGTCAATTCGTGGGACATCAGTCTTCGCAATTGCTTTAAAACCGTCGCTGACATCAATTAAATTTTCCCACCCGCGTGCTTTTAGAATTGAGGCCGCAACCATAGATCGATATCCGCTTGCACAATAGAGATACACTTCACCTTCTTTTGGAATTTCTGACAAATGGCTATTCAGAAAATCCAAAGGTGTATTTTCAGCGTTGTCGACATGTTCGACCTGAAATTCTGACGGCTTTCGTACATCGACGACTTGCAGTCCACCTTTCTTGAAGCGTTTGGCAAACTCTTGAGCAGAAATGGATTCTATGGAATCGATTTCTTTATCTGCCTGGAGCCAGGACTTGAAGCCATCTTTTAAGTATCCAAGGGTATGGTCAAAGCCCACTCTGGCGAGCCTCGTTACTACTTCCTCTTCTCGTCCTTTGTCGGTAACAATCAACAACGGATGCGCCACACCTGGAATAAGTGAGCCAACCCAGGGGGCAAAGCTTCCGTCTATGCCAATATTAATAGAATTTGGAATGAATCCTTTCCTGAATGTCTGGGCATCACGCGTATCCAGAACCAGGGCGCCAGTTTCATTTGCTACTAATTCGAATTCTTCCGGTGAAAGCGCGCGCATACCTTTATCAAGTACAGTATCAATACTTTCGTAACCTTCTTTATTCATTCTCACATTCTCGGGGAAGTAGGCGGGTGGTGGTTGCAAACCCTCTGTAACTTCAGATATAAATTCTTCGCGTGTCATATTTTCCCTTAGCGCGTAGTTTGTCTTTCGCTGGTTGCCCAACGTATCGACGGTTTCCTTGCTCATGTGCTTGCCGCATGCCGATCCTGCGCCATGCGCGGGATAAACGATTACATCATCGGTCAACGTCATTATTTTGGTTCGCAGGGAATCAAAAAGTAAACCTGCCAATTCTTCCTGTGTCATGTGCGCCGCTTTTTGCGCCAGGTCTGGTCGTCCCACATCACCCAGAAATAGTGTATCACCACTAAATATGGCATAGTCCTTTCCTTTTTCATCCCGGAGCAAATACGTTGTAGACTCCATAGTATGTCCTGGGGTGTGCAGAACCTTTATCGTAATGTTTCCGACTTCTAATTCTTCCCCATCCTTGGCTATGTGGGCATCAAATTTTGGCTGAGCACTTGGTCCGTATACGATGGTGGCGCCGGTCTTTGCGGCCAGATCGAGATGTCCGGAAACGAAATCAGCATGGAAATGCGTTTCAAGAACGTACTTGATCTTCACCCCGTCGGCTTCAGCCTTCTCAAGGTAAGGTTCTACTTCGCGAAGCGGATCGATGATTACTGCTTCATTGCCTGATCGGATGTAATATGCGCCTTGAGCCAGACATCCTGTATAGATTTGTTCGACTTTCATTTCTGTAATTTAGTAACTGATGCAAATTTCGGTATTATTCACTTTATGTTCCGTGATTTATGTCACGTAAACTTAAATCACAACCTCTTTTATCATAATATAAACCGCCATAGTAAGGGTAAACCAGCCGAAACCTGCTCTCAGGGCTTTTCCCTTCATGAACTTAGACATGTATGCGCCCATGAATACACCGGCTATGGCGATGCCGGAAAGTAATATCATCAGGCGGAAGTTAACTTCCCGGACTAAATCCAAATCGCCAATAAATCCAATCAGGGAATTAACAGCAATCACCACCAGGGAGGTTCCAATGGCCTTTTTCATCGGGAGGCCGGTAAACAAGACTAATGCCGGGATAATCAAAAAACCGCCTCCGGCACCAACCAGTCCCGTTATTATTCCGACAACCAAGCCCTGGAGAACGATCATGAAAAAGTTGTGCCTCACTAGCCTGTTTTCATCCCCTTCGCGAGACTTGTCACGGATCATCCGGATGGAAGCGATCAGCATGACCAGTGAAAAGAAGACCATGATGGCAATATTCTTGGTCAGGGAAAAATAGTCTGAAGTAATTATCGTATCAGGAATGAGGGGGAGTAAGTTATGACGGGTAAAAAAAACCGCGGCAGTAGACGGTATGGAAAAAAGGACTGCTCCTTTGAGATCCACCATCCTGTTCATGGCGCTCCGAACACCGCCAACCAATGAAGTAGTACCCACGATGAATAAAGAATAAGTTGTGGCAGCAGCCGGGGCAATGTGAAACAGGTAGACAAGCATAGGAATGGTAATGATTGACCCTCCGCCCCCAATGAGTCCAAGCGAGATGCCAATTAAACCGGATACCAAATAACCTCCAATGTTTTCCATAATGCGCTTTTGTGCAGCACAAAGTTCAATGTTATGGAAGGGTCATTCAGTGACAATTGTCACGCAACCTTAAAAATCAAGACGGGTTATTTCATTGCGGGAAATAGCAATCCTTTTCTGTGACTCCAGTTTTTTCAATAGCCGTGAAATAACTTCGCGGGAGGAGTTCAGGTCATCGGCAATTTCCTGGTGGGTAATGGCGATTTTGTCGCTGCCAAATGAATCGAACTGGCGCTTCAAATAGAATTCAAGTTTCTGGTCCATGGAATGGAAAACAACCTGATCAATAACATCCAGCAATTCCTCAAAGCGGGCCCGATAAGTTTCCAACACGAAATAATACCATTGCCGGTGATCCTTCATGAGCCCATCCATAAACTGAATGGGGATCGCCAGCGCCTTTACACGCGACATGGCTTTAGCCTTAATTGCGCTGGTTTCATTTTTAGTTGCACAAATCATCGATAGTGCGCAGGCATTTCCTTTTTCCAGGTAGTACAAAAAGAATTCTTCGCCATCTTCGCCCTCACGGTACAACTTAACACGGCCATCCAGGATAAGCAATGAATTTTTAAAATACTGGCCAGGGCGCATGAGCATTTCGCCTTCTTCAAATTCAACGACCTGTCCTATTTTTTCAATATGCTCCAGTAACGAATGATCAAACTGGGGAAAGATTTCTTGAAGTTGCATAGGATACTAATCAAGGTCAGTTGTAGTTAGTTCCATCAGCGCTGGCATCAGGAACAAAATATTTGAATTAAGCCCAAAGAAACCAAATATATCTTAAGATTTGAAGTAAATTTTCAATGCGAAAATCAGGCTTTTTCGCTTCAATATTGCGCGAATACTTAAGTCAGAGCTCAATGTTGCGTGCGGCTTAATGCGCTATTGACAAAACTTCAATCAGTTCGTCTTTATCCAGCGCTACCGGATTGTACTTATTATCTGTTGCATTCACGATTTTTTCGAAATCTGAGGATGAAATGCCATACATCGATAGCGCGGGAATATCCATTTCAACCGCCCAGCGTTCCATTAGCCATATTAGAAAGTCCGTATAATATTCGTTTGATTTGCCTTCCAGCCCAGCAAAGATTTTACCAATGCGGCCATACCGCATCAAGGCCCTCCCAGGATCACCCCGCTGGCGTAATTTCCGGACGGCTATTTTGTTGGATGCGGCCATTAATGTGCTGCAAATAACGCCGTGGGGTATATTATAGAATCCGCCGATGGAAGAAGCGAAGCCATGCACCAATCCAAGGCCGGCGTTGGCCAACGTGATGCCCGAAATATAAGAAGATAACGCCATCCCTGTACGCGCATCCATATTTGATCCATCCTGATACGCTTTTATCAATGATGTAGAAATCAATGTCAGTCCTTCATACGCCAATGCGTCCGTTATCGGATTGCCGGCAGTCGACAGGTAAGACTCCAGTAACTGTGTAAAGGCGTCCATCCCGCTGGTGGCAGTGACAACCGGTGGACAACCAATAGCAAGGGCAGGATCAACTATCGCGATGTTGGGGACAAAATTGTTATGCCGCAATGACTTCTTATAACCGTATGTGCCAACGTCGGAAAGCACAGCGTTCTTGGTCGCCTCGCTCCCCGTGCCCGAAGTTGTGGGAACAGCCAGGAAAGGAACTTTCGTACCGGGATGCGTCTTTTTTGCGCCAAAGCCTTCCAGGTAATCTTTTACTGATTCATTCAACGGCAACATGGCAGATATTGCCTTTCCTGCATCCAGCACGCTACCACCTCCAATTGCCACCACAATATCAGGAGCATGCGGTGAAAACTTAAGAACCGCGGTGTCCACTACAATTGGAGAAGGCTCATGATTAACACTGTAATGATGTACCGTCAAGCTAAGCGCATTCAATTGTTCCAGCAGATTCTGCCCATGCTCCGATGAAAAAAAAGACTGTCTGCCTGTCACAAGCAAAATACTTGAGCCAAAGGATTTGACTATCCCCGGAAGGGCAGAAATTTTCCCTGTTCCAAAATGCAGAAGCGGTGTGGTGGCAATGGTGAAGGCTTCCATCCTGAGCTAATGTGCGGCTGGAAATAAAAGGATGTGTTTAATTGCTTCACGGTCCTTGGCCATCCAGGGTGTTACAGTGTCGCGCCATTCGAAATAATGTGCTTTCTCTTTGTGTGCAGCGACAGCCTCTTCCGAGGCATAGGCTTCGTAGAGTACAAACTTACATGGGTTTTGCGCGTCCTGAAGAATATCAAACCGAAAATTGCCTGGTTCTTTAATGGAGTTCTCGTGATTCTTCTTTGTAGCTTCTAAGAAAGGATTTATGAATTCAGGTTTTACCAGCACGTGCACAATGTTTACTATCATAAGGTATGGTTTGTTAGTTGATTCAGCGGAAGTCAGTTGCTTTTACTTTGCATAAGAATTTCTGCTTGTCTAGTCGTCTTGCGTTAGTCTCATGCAAACTTATGTACTTTTATTGTCTTAATGATTATATCATCATACCTGCAGGTAATGCATAAGCGTATTATTATAGAACTGAAAATCCTTAAACTCAGGGATATTATCCTTTAATTCGAGGAATAAACAAAGGCATTCTTCTATCGAATAGCCGTTTTGTTGAAAAGCTGTCGATCTGTGCCAAAGGAAACGAAGCTAATTGAGAAAAGCTGCATAGGGCCAACACTACGCTAATTTCGGTTAGCATAAAGCGACAAAGAATTGATTTCATTATTGGAGGGTTAAACGAATCCCTAGGAACCCCCGTATCCCCTGGTTTGGACCATATACATAGCTGGTGTCAAAAGTAAGGGCATAGGGATTATCTGGAGTAGCCAAAACGTTGCCTGATGCATCATACTGCACCTCTTTGTCAAAGGGATCGTTCGTTCTGGCGATAATGAACGGGTTACCTCTATTGGGTGTCCAGTTCAATAGATTTTTCACGCCGCCATAAACCTGGAGTCCTCTTTTATTTTCCCACGTAAACTGTATATTCTGAATGCTCCACCAGGGACTATACGCCTTTCGTGGATCCAGTGGCCCGAGCAGAGGCAATCGCATAGGGCCGTAGAAATTTCCCGTATAATCAAAAGTTAAGTTTAGTGCTGTTATCGGGCAGGATGCTGCCCAGGTGCCCGTCCAGTGTTCCGTTAAAATCTGCCGCTGCTTTTCGGCGGTTCCAAAGTCGTTATTTTCAACGTAGTAAACATCCATATACGTTGCCCCCGCTAAAATCTTAAGTCCGTTGTTGAAAGTGAAATCCAGGTTACCTGTGATGCCGCTGGTGATGGCATGTCCTTTCAGGTTGTGATAAATAATATTATTGGGATCACTTTCATAATCGCCGAAAATGCGGTTATCGAAATAAGTATACCACGCTGCCACATCGAAACTTAGGAAGTTACCATTGCCTACGAACATGTTTCTAACATAGTTCAAGTTTATGTTGTAGCTCCGCTCTGGTCTTAATTCTTCTTTAATAATCACAGTCCGGGCACCCGTTAGCGCGGCATGATCTTCGGTAAACAGGTTTACTACTCTATAGCCAGTCCCGGCATTGAGACGAAGTATATTGTTTTCATTTAACGTCCACCTATAGGCAAAGCGAGGCGTGTAAATATTACCATGGGTCGAATTGTAATCGTACCGAAATCCAAACAGTAGATGGTGCTGCTGAGCCAAGGTAATTTCATCTTGTATGAATACTCCAGGAAGCCACGTTCGCTGCGCCCGACTGCTTAGGCCTACCGTATCGGTTATCTGCGTAGCAGGTGTATTGTCGTCATAAAAAGTGTAGCGCAGTGCAGCCCCAGCCAGAAAATCATGTGCACTAATCTTTTTATCCCAGGTGAGTTGGGAGAAGGCGATATTTTGTTGTGCGATATAAGAAGTGGTTCCGTAGCGGCTGTCCTGATTATGGTTGTTGTAGGAAAAGGAAATCAATATTTTTTCCCTGACTGGCAACTGATAATTGCCCAAGAACTCCCATCGTTTGGTATAAATACTTTCGCCATAAATAGTATCACCGCCCCTGAATGCTTTTGTCCACCTGGTGTCGCCTCCCCAGCGGTCCTCATAAAAATAGCGACCGGCGACATTGAATGGCAAATTATCCTTTCTGCTCATTGACCATTTTTGAAAGATTGATATCCGGTTCTGTAAGGTCAAGTCAGTGAACCCATCTTTATTGTTATCCACCAGATTGTTAAAATTGAAATAATTAATGCCCGTTAGTGAAATTGCCTTTTCCCCCACCTTCAGTTTCACGCTGATATCAATATTTTTTTCAAGCCATGAAGTTCCGAACATGTCTACCAGCAGTGTTGGGGCTGCGACAGGTTTTTTAGTAATGATATTAATCAGCCCGCCTACAGCTTCAGATCCATACAGAGACGAGGCAGGGCCTTTAATGATTTCTATTCGCTCTACCATGGCATTGGGTATTCCCGATAACCCGTAGACTGTTGAGAGGCTGCTCACAATGGGCATTCCATCGATGAGTACCATGGTATAGGGGCCCTCCAGTCCGTTGATATGGATATCGCCCGTATTGCACACGTTGCAATTGAGCTGGGGCCTCACGCCATTCACTGTTTGCAGCGCCTCGAAAATATTAGGTGTAGGATTCTTTTTGAAAAAGGAAGGATAATAGACCTCCACGGGTACGGGACTTTCCAGTCGGTTTACTTTTTTTAGCGTACCGGTCACCACGATCTCCTGAAGCTGCGTACCGTTTTCTTCCATCACTATATCAGCAATATTTGCAGTTGCGCTTGAAACGTGGATGGGTTTTTCAAATGTCTTATAGCCGATGAATGAGACGCGTAGCATGTAGCTACCGGGTTTCACGTTGTAAATCTTATAGGCACCTGTACTGTCTGTCGCACTTCCGAGGGACGATGGTAGTAAGACCACTGAGGCAAACGGGACTGGTCCTTCCCGGGAGACAACCTTGCCTGATATGTCTAGATTTTGTCCGAGGCCAGTAGAAACAACCCAATATAAAGCGATTGCAAAGGTTGATGGTATTTTCATCACTATAAATCAATAGTTATATGGATAAAAGTATAAAGTTAGATCAATCTAAACAATGATTTCAACCATTTATCCTATATTTGACAGGCAATTTTGCATCTATGGCATCGCAAGCAGAAGAGAACTACCTGAAGGCACTATTTACGTTGGCCAGCGATAGCGGCGAAATAGGCCTGTCTGACCTCAGCGAAATGCTTCAGGTGAGCACGCCAACAGCAAACAGCATGGTAAAGAATTTGCATCAGCAGGGATTGGTACATTACGAAAAGTATAAGCCAATATCCCTCACGTCGAAGGGCAAAAAGGAAGCTTCCCTGGTAATCCGTAAGCATAGGCTTACGGAAATGTACTTGGTGGAGAAAATGGGGTTTGGTTGGGAAAAGGTGCACGAAATCGCTGAGCAGGTGGAGCATATTAAATCGCCTGCCCTGTTTGAAAGGATGGATGAACTGCTTGGGCATCCAAAAATTGATCCACATGGGTCACCAATCCCAGATAGAAACGGAAAGATTGAGTGGAAATCCTATCACAAGCTCAGTGAGTGCAAACCGGGCGATTCCATACGACTTGTGGCGCTTACTCACTCGTCAGACGAATTCTTACAATACCTTAATAGCAAACGGCTTAGTTTGGGATTGATGCTACAGGTTGAATCGGTTGAAACCTTCGATGGCAATATGGCAATTAGTTATCTCAAAAACCACCGTGAAATATTGAGTGCTAAAGTGTGCGAAAAGCTTTTGGTTGAGAAAGAATAGGTCTCATCGTAATCAGCTTATTATATTGTTTGATATCCAAGGTCTATTAAGAATATCTAATAGTGATATCATTTGGGTTATCTTTGGCTAAGGCACAGAAGTGTTTACTTAACAATCATTATGAGCTCAGAAAGTAAAGTTTGGAAGGACTATTGGCAGGAAGAAGTTGATGCTGCGTACCTCTATAAAGTGATTTCAGCAATAACCAACGATGAAAAGGAGCGCAAAATATACCTTAAACTATCTACTATTGAAGACAAGCATGCGAAGGCATGGGAAAACCTGTTAATCGAAAAGGGGGAAGCGATCCCAAAACGAAAACCCTCTTTCAAAGCCAAATCATTGGCTAGAATCACAAACAGTTTCGGTCCCGCTTTACTGGCTGACTGGCTGAGGCGCGAAGAAAGTTCCGAAGTAAAGTCGTACTTAAATCTCTATAAGACTTCTGCTGATAGCGGTACTCAAAGCCTTGCACTTCAGTTGGCACGGGATTCAGCGCATCATGCCGGACAATTGGGAAAGATGACCAACACCAGTGCAGAACCCTGGCATCGCATTTCATCGGGTGGAATGTTGCGCAATGTGGTGTACGGATTTAACGATGGTCTTACGGCTAACTTTGGACTATTGGCGGGGATAGTAGGCGCCAACGCAGAACCGCGCATCATTTTGCTCAGCGGATTGGCTGGTGCATTAGCCAATGCGTTGTCAATGGGTTCTTCCGGATACCTGGCTGCGAAAAGTGAAAAGGAAGTCTATGAGAAAGAACGCAAGATGGAGGCTGACGAAATCAGGATGATGCCTGAATTGGAAACAGAGGAATTAGCGGCCATCTACGAGACCAAAGGAATTGAAGCAGAACGTGCAATGCGCATGGCGAAAGACATGATGCTTGACCCCGAACAGGCGCTGGAGGAAAAAGTAAGAGAAGAACTAGGCATCAGCGCCGCAGAGATTAATCCTTTTAATGAAGCCTGGGTTACAGGGTTATCAACTGCTATCGGCTCAATTATTCCGGCATTTCCATTCTTTTTTTGGCATGGTATGACAGCTGCCTGGTTATCTTTTGTGGTGGCCATGCTTGCTCACTTTGCTGTAGGTGCGGCAAGAAGTTTCTTTACCGGCAAAGGATTATGGAAGAGTGGTCTTGAAATGCTGGTCGTTGGTTTTGGTATCGCCGCTATAGGATACTTCATTGGTGACTGGCTGATGAAATATCTTTAGCGAAGGTTGCCAGGAGGGCAGAAGACAAAATTTTTCATACGCACGCTACGAAACTTCATTCATTCATTCATTCATTCGGTCACTAGCCAAAAAAAATCCGACCATGTTGGGGCCTTTGTGGTTTATTGTATTGCAGAGGAGGAGGGATTACGAGACGTGATCCCTTTTTGGGGAGTGACAAAACTACAAACCACAAAGTTCGCTGTCGCTCATTTTTTGTTGTCGCCGTGTCCTCGCTCAAACGAGACGTTTGGATCGGCCACCTCGACAACAAAAAAGCCCCGAAAGAATCGGGGCCTTTGTGGTTTATTGTATTGCAGAGGAGGAGGGATTACGAGACGTGATCCCTTTTTGGGGAGTGACAAAACTACAAACCACAAAGTTCGCTGTCGCTCATTTTTTGTTGTCGCCGTGTCCTCGCTCAAACGAGACGTTTGGATCGGCCACCTCGACAACAAAAAAGCCCCGAAAGAATCGGGGCCTTTGTGGTTTAATGTATTGCAGAGGAGGAGGGATTCGAACCCCCGGAACCTTGCGGTTCAACGGTTTTCAAGACCGCCGCATTCGACCGCTCTGCCACTCCTCTGTGTATTGCGGTACATTTTGGGAGTGCAAATGTATATGTTTATCGTCTTTCACCAAAACCAAGGTCGCAACTTTCTACTTTTGCTCTTCAGCGTAGTCTACAAAGATTTTTTTAATATCTCTGTCATTCACTTTCGACAGATCCTTGGAATAGGCGTCCAACTCCAGCAACACGATACGCTGGTCATTTAAAACCGCTCGGAATTTCTCGATGTCTTTTTCAAACTCGGTGTTTCGCCGTGGTACCTTCAAGGCATATTTTCTGGCAAATTCATCCCCAGATGCCTGGATCTTGTTCCGGATGTCTATGCTGATTTTTATTTTTTCCAAAATACCTTCTTTTGACCTGCCAATAACTTCCGTTGCTTCCAACGTGCCAAAAGTAAGGACTGTGGTACCACCAATTCCTGATATCACTTTGGCTTGCGTAGGGTCGTTTACGACAATGGGGGTAAAACCTGTTGCAGCACCAAGGGAGGCATTTACAATAGAGCGGTTCTTCTTGCCCTTCTTAGCTTTCTTATAATCATTGTTCAGTTTCTTTTGGTTCGTGTCAAGTTGCTGTGCCAGGATCATCGCATCCACCAGGCTGCTTCTGTATTTTTGAAATTGCAGTGCGTCTTTCTTTACGAGATTCTCGGTATCGGCTACGCGGATCCTGATTTCTCGTTCCATCCGATTGTTGGATTTGTCCAGGGCAAAGAAAACAATTTCTGAAGTGACAGCGGTTTGTGTATCATCGACAAAACTATATCCGGGCATCCACGTAAATTCATATTGCAGGCTTGTATTTTCCTTCAAAGCGTTTTGTGGTATTCGTTTGTCTGTTGTAATGAACCCGATGTCACGTACCTCATCGTCACCGTTTGGATCTGAAAGATATAGTTTGAGATTGAGTGTTTCATCCTCTTTAATAGTAAATAGTGAGTCGCCGGGAACGATCATGATTTCTGGCGGAAGATCTTGTTGCGTCTGTGCTATTTTAAGCCTGCCATGCGTCTCTGCTTTATTCGGCTGATCCTGAACAATAAATTCAATCGTGAGTGGATTGCCCCTGAGTGATGCAAACTGGCTGCGCGAGGGGCTCCACGTAAATTGCCCCAATGAGGACAGTATCGCACCTTCCGGCATCTGTGATGGAATGGACTTGAAAACTAGGGGATCGCCATCTAGGTCATATACAAATTTACCCTGAATCTGATAGTTGTTAAGGCTAGTTTGTCTGACATACATAATGGGGAGTTCCTCAACCGTAGGAGGTCGGTTTACATGTTCAATCGTAAAGGTTATTTCCTTCTTTTCCCGAGTTTTGTCAGGCAGTTCCTGCTGAAAAATAAACGTAAAATCTTTTGTCTTTTCTACCCGATCAACAAGGTTAAAGGAAGGTGTCCAGCTGAAATGCCCCAGCGAATCAAATTCAACCTCTAATCCATCAGTCCCTTCAATTGAAAAGTTTACCCATCCCGGGTGCGTGGATTTCAGGTCGAATGACAATTCCTGATTTTCTTTCAAAATATTCCAGCCAATCGAATCCGGGAAAATAAACGAAGGCGTAGTCTGGCAATGCGCAGGTACTTTCGCGAAAACTACGGCCAAGAATGTAACCATGATAACTTGCTTCACTTTTCTCTTGTTAAAACGAAGCGTAAATTTACAAGATCAACGGGGAATGGCATGCCACCTATAAAAAAGAAACCAGCACACAGTAATTTTTTCGATGATGTGTACGCGGTCGTGAAGTTGATTCCAAAAGGTCGTGTAACGAGCTACGGCGCAATTGCCAATTTTCTCGGGACCAGGTCGAGTGCGCGAATGGTTGGCTGGGCCATGCATGGGTGCCCTTCCGGAATTCCTGCGCACAGGGTGGTTAATAGTGCCGGATTATTAACCGGCAAGCATCATTTTAAAACACCAAGTGCCATGCAAGAGGCTTTAGAGAAAGAAGGAATAGCAATAATCAGCGACAAGATCAAACACTTCAGTGAAATCTTCTGGGATCCAGCCAGAGAACTGGTGTAATGCTGATCCAAATAGAGAACAGAGAATCCCAAAATTGGAAAAATAGGTAGTTCAACCCCTGATTTCGACAGATTTAGTCAGTATCTGCAACATGGCATAGGTTTGGCATGTGTATTTGCATTGAAAGACCTATGAAGATCCTCATCACGATACTCGCTACTCTTTTTTCTCTATCCGCAGCAAATGCACTGACGCCAGCGGGACACTTTGCATCTGGAAAGTCAAAGGATAGCCTTTTCGTACTGAGAGCCGAAAAAAAGTTTGTAGGCGCAATTGTTGAAATTTACGCTTCAACAGGAGAGCTCGTAACCTCGAAAAGCCTTAATAAGCGAAAAATGATAATAGATTTTGGGTCTGTAATGAAGGATACGTATACCATTGTTGTTGTCAAAGGCGATGAAAAACAGGAGTTTCAGTACGAAAAAAAATAGGAGACTTCGCTGTTGGCACTGCGGGGTACAAAAAGAATAGTGGGTTGGTTTTAGTGGGGTTCAGGTCGCTGCTCATGGAGTGGTGGCCTTTTCCTTTTTAGACTGCTTCACAGACTCGCATCAATTGTGTTGTGCTGCAGTGTGTGACTTTTCTGAAATAACCCATAGTCCGAAAAAAGTAATCAGCCCATTTACCACAAGAATCTCGATTCCAAAGGTATAACCCCCCAGCCAGGCTTCTGCATTCGAACTCAGTATATAGGACAAAATAGGGGAAATCACACATATTATGGGCACAAGCCTGTCCCTAACCGGGTAATTCGTCAACACGCCAAAAGAAAAAAGTCCGAGCAATGGTCCGTAAGTATACCCGGCTATGTTCAGCACCGCATCGATAACAGATCGTTCATTGATTTCCTTAAAGATAACAATGATAATCAGGAAGAGTAACGAGAAACTTACGTGAACGATTGACTTCTGTCTATTCTTCTGGTTTTCAGATTTGTGCTTGAAATTAAGAAAGTCAATACAAAAGGAGGTAGTTAATCCAGCAAGCGCGGAGTCGGCACTTGCGTAAGACGAGGCAGTTATACCCAGGAGAAAGAAGATTCCAACGCCAAGGCCCAGCTCATTTAATGACAGCCTCGGAAACAACTCATCAGAAAGATCTGGAATAGGGATACTATTCGTTGCGCTGTATAAATAGAGTAAGGCGCCTAACGTCAGAAACAGCAGATTGACCCCTACCAGGATCAGACTAAACCAAAACATATTTTTCTGCGCATCTCCAAGTGTTTTGCATGTTAGATTTTTCTGCATGATTTCCTGATCCATACCGGTCATCGTTATCGCAATGAAAGCGCCACCCACAAACTGCTTCCAAAAAAACATGGGTGAATTGGGGTCTTCAAAATGAAACACGTTGGAATATGGACTCGATATGACAGAAGAAATCATTTCCGGGAGAGACATACCCAACTTTTGAGTGATTTGCCAAACGGCAATGCATACCGCGGTTATCAGGAAAAATGTCTGGAAGGTGTCAGTCCAGACTATCGTTTTTATGCCGCCTTTGAAGGTGTAGATCCATATCAATAATATCGTGGTTGCCACAGTAACGATAAACGGGATGTTCCAGGCGTCAAAAAGAAATAATTGCAATACGGTAGCTGCCAGATAAAGTCTTAGTGATGACCCGATCGTTCGAGACACCATGAAAAAAAACGCACCAGTCTTATAGGACCAAAAACTGAAACGTTGGTCCAGGAAGGTATAAATGGAAATAAGATTAAGTCTGTAATATAACGGCAGCAGGACACCAATAATTAC